>JAEIGA010005417.1_pt1 | contig 19518 bp, 27 predicted proteins | sample 9270691 | NCBI WGS metagenome assembly JAEIGA01 (sample SAMN17057246, study PRJNA624740) | gut metagenome | biome: biome; isolation source: fecal sample | host: Bos grunniens | place: China: Xizang | collected 2019 | reverse complement strand
GGCACAACTAAATTATACGGGACGGGTCGGCTTGGTAGACTTGCAAGGGGGTAATAGTGCGCGGGGTCTATGATGTGCTATACTATTATCGGCGCATAGCGTGTTCCTAAGTGACTCAAGGAAGTTACTAACCGCCTTTGCCTGGGCTAGTTTAGCCTTTCGGCAAGGGTAAAATCTGTAGATTTTCGGCGGGTAGCGCACGGATCTAAGGAAGTGTTAAGCTCCGCATTTGTTCTCGTAGGTTGTCAATTAACTTACTAAACTAGCCGTTAAAAATCTATAGATTTTGATATATTAAATAACTAACCAAGTTAGTATATTATATAGCTTTTCTATAAAATCATATCTTTAGTAATACCCCACAAACAAATAAAAAAACTTTTTTTAAAAATATATTGACATTTCCATTGTATAGGTATATACTTATATCATTAAATAAAGAAAGGGACGCCACCAAGGGCGCAAGGTTTAAAGCCATGATAAACAAGTTAAACACATTACCAAAGGAAGTACAAGACAAAGTAAAAAACACTCTTAAAGCATATGACGAGGCGCACGTAGTTTTTGAGTATGGAGAGTATCACGTAAGCGCAGGCGTAGCACTAAAAGCACACTACGCACCCGACCATAAAGTTATAGGTACTTTTAAGGCTAACGAAATCTTTACGCAGGACGAGCGCATAGAAAACTATATAAATGTATTTCAAGACTACCCTATAGAGTATAAGGGCAAAAGAGACTATAAGACACTTAACGACGGCAAGCGCCATACTTGGAAACTTGTAAACGGCACTTTAGTAGCAATAGCATAGGTAAGCAAAGCAGGGGCTTAGCCCCCTGCGGAAAGGTGGCAATATGTTAAAAAGAGTTTGGGCTAGTTCCCGTAAGTATCAACCTACAAGACTAGAGGAAAGACAATATAAAGACGGTTCATTACATTATAGCCTAGTAACCGCTTTTAGATCCTACGACGTACCGCAGGGCGAAAAAGACGAGGTTATAAAGCTGCATAATATGACGGAAGTAACCGCAGAGTATAAGCGTAGCGGTTGGATAGGTTAATATAAATAGCTGCACTATCGGCTATACGGGTGGAAAGGTGGAAATATGAAAACAATAAAATCTAATAAAGTAGCTTTACAATGCTACGGTATTTATAATAAAGTTAAAGACGCTACATACTGTATTTTTGAAACTGAAAAAGAGGCGCAACAGTTAATAGATCGTTTTGGGTTATCGTCTGAAACGTACGAAATAGTTATAGTTAAACCTAATTAGTAAGGGGGTATAATATGACTACTAAGGCACAAAGCAGGGCAAGCGCCAAGTATGATAAGGCAAACACTAAAGGGATATACTTAAAGCTTAATAAAACTACCGACGCGGATATAATTAACTTCTTATCGCTCCACGCGGGAAGTAACCAAGGCTTAATTAAAGAGTTGCTACGCGAATATATGACAAAAGCTTATAGCGAAAATTTCTTTAAACCCGAAAACTTTAATAAATTTATGAATAGATAATATAAAAGCCCCTAGGCGGCGTATAAGCTCGTCTAGGGACTTTTAATATACTTACGTATATACTTACGTAGGTATCTAATTTATATCTGCTACTAAGTAAGCGTTATACATTCCACTCAACCCCGAGAGGTTAGTATCTGTTATTACTAGCTTTTCGGTGTAGTCGTTAACCTTGGTTAAGGTATAGCTTACTCCCGTTGTTAATGGTGTTATTTCTACCGTACTACCCTGCGTATAGATCCGCAGTAAAAAATCATTTAATAAAAAGTTATTAATAGGTCGTGGCACTTCAATAAATAAAGTTATAATAGTACCGTTAACCTCAGTTATTATATTATTTTCATAGCTATAACTGCCTAACTTATCCAAGGATATAACGTTATTAGCTATTTTAATGCCGTCGCCAGTATATAACTTATCCTGCTTATTATCCTGCAGCGTTTCTATATTCGTATTAATTACCGCTATACTTCTATATAAGCTATTAACCTCTATATTAAGATTAGCGGTAGCTTGGTTAATCTGCGTGTTAGTGTTAGCTGAGATATTACTCATAAGCCCATCTAACGACGGTACAAAGTTACCAAACTCGAGACTTACGTACTTATCCGCTATTGCGTCGTACTCGTAAGCTATAACCTGGGTAAGGATATTAACGCCTATACGTTCGTCCCTTACCTCTATCATATCCCCTATATCGGTTACCTTTTCGGGGTTACCTTTTAACTCATAATTTACTACGGGTATGCTATAAGTATTTAAGAAGTTAATAGCCTGCGCCTTTAGATCTGCCTTTAAGGCTCTTATATAACTCTGCTCGTCGGGATAGTCCTCTTGGTCTATATCCTGGTCGAAAGTTACGGACCGAGTAAAAGGTATAGTATACTGTATATCAGAGTATAAGTATATCTCGTCTAATAATATACCGTCCTTACCTACCGGCATAACTTTAGTAGTTACTCCGCTCCAATCATAAGAGGCGGTAAGCTCTTTTAAGTTTTTTCTATACTCTATAGTTATACCGTTATCGGTTCCTATGCTCTTAAGTACTTTAACGTCCCAGTTATCTCTAATTAAATGGCCGCCCCATCGTTCTACTATAACACCTATGCACTCAGCTAAGGACGTTCTAACGCACCTATAAGAGTCTATCTTATTTATATCGCTATCCATAGTAAAAGGGCTAGGGTTATCGGTAGCATTATTAAAGTAGTTTAGCGCCTGCTTACAAGTCTTATTGACTGCGTAGCTATCTGCTATTAAATAGGTTTCGCTATCATAATAAACGTGCCACGCTTTCGCCTCTAGCTTTCTGCTTTTCTTTCTTACTGTCCTTATCCTAAACGCCTGGTCTCCCTGCGGGGTAGGTGCTACTATGATATTATTAGCTTGGATATACTCGTTATACTCAGATCCACAAGTTAACTCGAGATAATACTCTCCGTTGTCTGAGTTTTTAACTCTTGCTTTAGTTGGAAGTATAACCGCGTCGCCATTACTGTTATATATTTTATCGGTAGTACTAAATACTCTTATCATATAGCACCCCTTTACTTATTTTTAAAAGTTTCCTTTTCTAGTGCCGTTACCCTCTGCTCTATAACGGGTATACGTGTTGCAAAGTCGTTATGCTGCCGTACTTCTCTCGTAAGTTCTTCTAGTTTGGTGTCTTGTACTGCATTGTGTTTATCTAACTCGTGTTGTATTTTCTCGTTGCCTGCCCTTGTGGTTATTACCGTACCTATTAACGTAATTAAAGCCACGCCTATAGTTGATATAAAAGTTATAATAGTCGGTGTCATATTATCCCCCTTAAGCCGTACGTTTCCAAACATTTACTACTAAATAAGGCGGCATATTATTATGAGGTTGGCCGCCACCTGCTGCTCCCGTCTGTGCGTCCTGCTGTCCTCTGTTGACATTAGCCTGCGCTGTGCCCGTTCCCTCGGGTATGGTGTCATAGCTTGTTGGTGTTGTCCAACCGTGTTTATGTGATGGTATTTCGTTTATAGTAAGCGTGTGAGTAGCCTCTCCGCCCGTTGCTCCACTTGAGTAAGTATCGCCACTTGCAAGCAAAAAGCGGTCTTTAATCTGCTCCCAGGTACCGCCAAAAGTTACGGACGGGTCGAAAGTTGGATCTACTGTTAAATAAATAGATCCTATAGGGTAAATAGTCTCCCATTTATTATCTAGAGCCTCATTAACGGCTCTTATACTTGGCGCGTTTTTTCTATTGTTTGTAGCCTGGTCTAGACTGTCTATAACCTTGGCTAAGGTGTCTATTGGTGTTGTAGTTACTTTTTTAATCCATTTCATAATATGCCCCCTTTAATTACTCCGTCCCTCAAAGTCCACAAAATCATCATAAAAAGTAAATATATTATTTATTGCGGTCTTGCTCGTTTCGTCATTTATTTTATAAATTTTTATACATTGTCTCGGAAAGCCGTTAGTACTTGGGTAATATCCATACATAGTATCATTAGCTTTAAGATCTACTATAATAGGCTTACCCCTATAGTACCTAACTCCCGTGTAGTCTACGTTCCAACTTTTAACAAGAGTATCATTTATATAAAATTCTCCCTCTGAGTAGGTACTTGCTGCAGTATCCCAGTTATAAGTATATGGAAGTATAAGAGCCGTAAAGTCCTGCAGGACTGTAAACTCATTATCAAAGCCTGCTCTTGCGTCAAATGATAAAAAGTCGTTATACTCTTCTCCCACGTCTTGAAAGGTGTAAATAGCTTTTACCTGGTTATACTGAGAGTAACCGCCGTTCTGTGCAGATCCAAAACAAAGGAAAGTTAAAGGCGGTATTATAACGCCACCCCCGCCCGTTGGGTCTGTAGTTTCTATATAGCCCTCGGGTATATCGTTATCAGAGTCGAAAGCTATAACGCTATCGGTAGGTATCTCGTAAGAGGTTCCTCGGTTTCCCTTTTCGCCCTTAGCGCCTATATTAAATATAGGTTTAAATATAATATTTTTCATAATGCCCCCTTAAGGATTATAATAACCCGACAAATGACAAGCCTCAGAATAAAACTCGAAAAGGCTTTCTAACAAGTCCGCGGTATCGTCGTCTCTTAATTTGAATATCTTTATATTCTGCTGCGGAAATCCTGCGCTACTTGGTGTATAACCATACATAGTATCATTAGTACTAAAATACTGTATAAAAGGTATACCCCTATAGTATCCATTGCCTTTATATTCTAGCTCCCAAGCCTTTACTAGATTATTATTTACGTATATTTCCCCGTGTGAGTAGCTACCGCTTGCAGTTAAATAGTTATAAGTCCACGGTACTATTAAAGCCGTAAAGTCCTGCAATACTGTAAAAGTAGAATTACTATAACTCAAGTACTGGCTAAAGTTCGTTCCCCTGGTTTCATTAGCTGAGTAGTCTACTATTTCCTGCGCGTCGTGTCCTACCGCCTCGCCTCTGTATAACAGATCTATAGCAGGCACGGAGCCGCCGCTAGTCGGGTTAGTGGTTTCTACAAAGCCCTCGGGTATTGTTTCGCCGTCGTATCCTACTACGCTATACTGCGGTAAGGCGATATTTATACCCGTTTCGCCTTTATCTCCCTTAGATCCTCGGGTAAATATTGATTTTAAAAATATATTATCCATAATTACCCCCTTTATTCGTTTTCGTATATTCTGATTGATCTGATTGTCATTGTAAACGCTGATTTTTGACTGTATGCTTTGCCAATTATTCCGTATAAATTAGTCGTTACAAAGTTATCAAACTGTTGAACCAGTTCATCATTTAAATATACATTCATTTTTTGGTTTGCAACTTCAAACTTTAATATACCGCCGTTTGCCAATACATTATAGTTGCTTTCTTCGCTCCAACTTATGCTAGAATCATGTTGTGCCCTTGAATAGTACATTTTCCAAGTTTGAGTTCCGCTTTGATAATAGTAGCCATCATTGTTAGATGAATCGCCTAAAATAGTCCAACTACCTTGTGCATATATACTTGCAATATTTAATGACAAATCAATTTCAATAACTTTTCCATCTGCCGTCACTTCGTCACTTCCTAAGAAGTTCAGAAGTCCATCTTTTGCACTTATAACAACGCCGTCATTTCCTTGTGTTGCACTTCCACTAATAGTTGCGGTTTTTCCTTGCACTTCATCAACTAGTGATTTTGTAAAGTCCCATCTATAAAGATAATCGGGCTCGGGTGTAGGTGGTTCGGGTGGCGTGGTTTCCTGGTATCCCGTGGGGACTGTATCAGAGTCTAAAGCAAATATGGCACCTATTGGAGCGGTTATATCACTCTCTGCCGCGTCTCCGTCGTCTCCCTTGGTTCCTACGAGTCTTATATTTTTATATATCTTATAATTTGCCATATTAAGCCCCCTTAGTTACTTCGTAAAGTAATGTAAGCCGGCCACGCATAAGAGTTATAACGTCGTCGCCTAGTACCATCTGCAGATCATAATAATATCTATCGAGATCTAAAGAGGCGGTCTTTTCGGGTGCTATTCTTATGGAGTAGGTAGCCGTATCCGTCTCAGCGTCGTAACTATCTCGGTTAATACCGTCCTCAAGATCTGCATTAAATAATACGTCGTCGTAATAGTTAAGAGCGCAACTAAAAACTATATTAGGCTCTGCACCCTCTAACCCTTGTAACTGTATGCCATACTCTAAAGTGTCGCCTTTTACCATTTCTATATCCTGCGTAACCGCATTTATAAAGTTTTGCTTATTTACCATAGTAGCCCCCTTAGATCCAACGGCTAACGGTCTCTAGTGTTATAGTGTCTACCGCTCCCGTTATCCTTATATTATTAGTGCCAGGCTTAAGCCTAAAGTTTTTATAATCTCCCGTTACTTTCCTATTTAAAAAGTCGCCGTTAGGTGTTAAAGCGTTCATAGCCACGGGATCTATTATTATAGTTTCCCCTGCTCCGTCTAAATTAATGCTCAATATCTGCTTATTATCTATATAAACCGTTATAGTATTAGATCCCTCTATAGTAAGCAGCGGTTTACTATAAGTATTACCTTTATTTACTACTGGTAAATGTGCTATAGTTTCCGCTCCCTCGTTTTCCCATAATATAGGCGGTTCGTCTATTGAATACTTAAACGGCTGCACGTGCATTTTAACGGTAGCGGTTTTAAATCTGATAAGCTTATTAAAGTCTATTACGTCATATATAGCAAATTTATAATACTTATCTAACTCGTTGCTAAAGGTTATTATACCGCTAGTATTAAAGTACTCTATAACGTCGTCTACGTTATACTCTCCCTTTAATCCTATGGTAATAGCCTTATCATAAGCTGCATAACCGTTAACGGTAACTACGTCGCCGTCTCTTCCGTCTATTTCCTCGGTAGTTAATCTTATTTTAGGCTTACTTATAGGCGGTAAGCTCTGTATAAGTAAGCCGTTAATATTCTTAGAGGAAACTCCGTTAATAATTATATATGGTACCATTTTAAAGCCCCCTATTAAGTAAATATAGCATCTGCTACGGTTTTTTCTACAAAGCCGCCCATTTCCTCAGAGTCTAACTCTACTTTTATCTGTCCGAAAGCGTCTTTGATAGCGCTAACTAACTCGTTATAAGTATTATTATTAATATTTAACGCAGTAGTTTCGCGATTTACCTCAGATAAAGAGGTTATCATAGTACTTTGCAGCTCTGCCGCAAGTTCTTTAATCCAACCTTTGTTATTTTCAAGAGGTATAATAGCCTCTCGGCCGTTTTCTCCGACTATTGCAGTAGTAGGATCGTCTACTATACCACCTTTCGCAAGTCTTGGAAGTGATACAGTATTAAACTTACCTATACTTACGCCCGGGATTTTATTTATAGCGTTAATAGCTCCGTTAATCATATTAATACCGCTATTTATAGTATTTTGTATCATTGAAATAACGCCATTAATACCGCTCTTAACCGCTCCACCTATAGCGCTAGCCATAGACGTACCCAAGTTACTAAAGGTAGACTTAATCTTATCCCATAAACCACTAAAGAAACTGCCCCAACTGCTAAAAACGTTCTTTACTGCAGTCCAGGCGCTACTAAATACTTGTTTAAAGAAAGCAGAAACGCCACTAAATACGCCCTTTATATTGCTCCATAAGCTCTTAAAAGCATTTCCTAAAGGCTTAGCCAGTCCGTTAACTACTCCGTCAACAATGGCAGGTAAACTATCTAATAATATCTTAGTTACCTCTGCCATACCCTCAACCAAGCCCATAAATAGCTCAATAGCTCCATCTAGTAAAGTAGGTAAGCACTCTATTAAAGCGTTAACTATCTCTACTACTATCTCGGGTATCATTGGTAAGAGTTCTTGTATTATTAAAGGTATAGCGTCAAGTATTCCACTCAATAACTGCAGAGACGCGTTAATAATATTACTTACGTTACTTGTTAAAGTTGTAACTATTGCCCTTACTATCGCAGGTATTTGAGGCACTAAAGCGCTTATTATCAGCGGTATAGCCTGCACTATTCCCATTAATAGAGTTAACGCCCCATTTACTAACGTGGTAGTGCCATTAATAAGCCCATCTACTATAGCCGTAACTATTAGAGGTATCTGAGGTATAAGAGTCTCTATTATAGTAGGTATAGCGTCTACTATACCCATAAATAGTTGCAAGGCTCCATTTATAATTAAGTCTATACTACTTACCAAAGAATTAACTATAGTTGTAATAATAGTTGGTAACTGTGGTACTAAGTTATTTATAAGTAACGGTATAGCCTCAACTATTCCCATAAGAAGAGTTAACGCCCCATCTATTATAAGAGGTAAGCCACTAACTAAAGCCGTTATAATCTGCGGTATTATATCAGTTATAGCCGTTATAAGTTCGGGTAGCATTTCCCCGAGTCCTGCCATAACCTCGGCTATGATCTGCGCGCCTACAGTAAGTAAGGTAGGAAGTAAGCCAGTAATAGCCGTTATAATCTGCGGTATTAGATCTACCACAACGCCGACTATATCGGGTAGTACCGCAGCTATGCCGCTTATAATGCTTTCTACTGAGCTTATTAACTCGGGTAATAGATCCGCAAGAAGTGGCGGTAACTCATTTAATAATAATGGTAAGGTTTCCTTAATAAGTCCGTTTACTAGGTCGCCTATACCGCCTATAACCGTCTGTATCCTTGGTATAAGGTTATTAGCAACGGTTACTATACTGTCTACAAAGTCGCTTATTAATCCGCTAAAGTTGGCGTTATCGTCTGCCATACCCGTTAGCAAATTACTCCAAGCCGCCTTAGCCATTCCCATAGAGCCGCTTATAGTGCTAGCCGCCTCCTTCGCAGTCGTCCCGGTTATACCCATTTCCGTCTGCACTACGTGGATAGCGTCGTATACGTCGTTAAGGTTGCTAATATCATACTTAACGCCGCTTAGCTTTTCCGCGTCGTCTAGTAGTCTCTGCATTTCTTCTTTAGTGCCGCCATACACTTATTACCGTAAGGGCTTTTTATCCCTTACTTCTTACACTTCTTTATATTCGTGTAAGCTTAGCATACCTTTTCACGGTTTCCCGTGTCGCGGTCTCGTGGGGGTATTATATCTTCTCAACCCCTATGCGTTGCCCCTGGGCTAACTTGGTTAGCTCTTCGGTTCGGGTTAGCGTCTCAGCTTTCCCGCTTAATTCCGCGATTTATCCTCGGCTATGGCTTTTATCTTCAACCGAGCTTTAAGTTATCTAACATTGTGTAATTTTGCTTAGCGAAACCTTGGTAGGCGTTTTGTATGCTTTCTATGTCCGTACCCATTTTATTAGCGTTATCGCTCATATCGGTTATAGCCTGGTCTGCAGCTTTTGCCGCCGCTACTGTATCCCCGTCGAGTGATGATATAAGAGACGCGCTAAAGCTTGTAACGGTCTCCATATATTCATTGGCGCTCATTCCTGCAGTTTTATACGCCTGGGACGCGTTCTTCATTACGTCCGCCTGCGCTTTCTCGAGATCCTTATACTTTCCGCTTGCCTCGTCAACGCTTAATCCTACGCTCTTAGCATATTCCTCTAACGTTTTACCGCCAGTACCGAAAAGAGTTTCTACTCCGCCCGTTAACTGCTCATAATCTGCGTAGTTTTCTATAGCCGCCTTACCTACTGCAACGGCTCCCGCTGCTGCAGCCGCTAAAGCTGCGCCTAAAACTTTCATAGCTCCCGCCGCAACTGTGCCGAGTTTTTCAAACTTTCCGCCTGCTTTCTCTGCCTCGTCGCCTGCGTCCTCTAGGCTTTCGCCTGCCTTATCTGCCTCGTTATCTACGTCTGCTAACTCTGCGTTCATAGAGTCGAGAGAGTTCTCAGCCTTAACTACGCTAGCCTCTGCGTTATTTATCTGAGTACGCATAGTAGTAAGGCTATTAGCCATTTTATCCTCAGCTTGCGCACTCTCGTTTAATTCTTTCTCTAACTGGTCTACTACTTTTGCCTGGTTCTGATACTCTGCGCTAGAAGTTCCTAACGTGTTTTTAATCTGATCTAGTTTAGCCTTTTCGGAGTCGTACGCACTTTGCAAGTCCTGCGTTTTCTTTTTCTGATCCTCGTACTGCTCCGCCATTTTGCTATAAGAGTCTTTTAAGCTATTTATAGCCGTTTTCTGCTGATCTATTTTTTTTGCAAGGTCTACACTTTTATTTGCTAAGGCGCTAGTATCTCGGTTGCTGCTCTGAAACTCAGCGCTTGCTAGTTTCATCTCGCTACTAACTTCTCTTAAGCTTGTACGTATATTACTGAGCGCTTTTTTATATTCACTCTCGCCCGTAAGTTTTATAGATCCGCCAAAGCCCGCCATATTTACACCCCCTTATAAACGCCTTAGCGCTTTAAATTTACGCTTTTAAGTCTTTAGATGATAATTTATTAAGGCGCTTAATAAAACGCCTTTAAAAAGGATTATAACCACTCTTCGGCTTTTAATGCTTTTTGTTTCGCCTGCTCGTAAGTTGTTCTCGTAAGTCTTAATAAGAGTTCAAAGTCGTAATCGTCTTTATAAATCTGATACTCTGCTTTAAACTCTCTCAGCGTAAGCCGTCCTACTTCTTTATTAGTTAATCCTAACTTAGTCCTACCTATAAATTTAAACCACGAGAAGTTAATAGTAGGATCGTCTACCTCGTCGTGGATTATTAGTTTTTTTCGTCGCTCTTAGTAGAGTCTATTACTTTTTTGTTTAAAGCTTTCGCAGCGTTTGCGAGTCCTATATTAGATATAATACGCCCTACTTGCTTTTCTGTTAAAAAGGATCTCTTAATAAAGTCCTCGTCGTTTTCGTGCTCTTCGTTATATATATCTATTCCCTCGTTGAGCATAGCAGTAAAGCCAAACTTTAAATCCTTAGCCTTGGGCTCTGCCTCAGCCTCTACAAGTTCGCCCCAGGTCTGCACGCTCCCATACTCATCTTGTATAACTTCCATTACGTTAATATTAAATACTAACTCGTACTTTTTACCGTTATACTCTATAAAAGAGTCTAACTTTTTTTTACTATTTGCCATAACTAAAAACCCTTTCTTTTTTTTATTCGCAAATAGGGCGGAAAAGTCCCGCCCTATGCTGCTTAATATATTACTTATGCCTCATTAACATATACGGCGTAAAGTGTAACGTCTCCGCTTGGTGTATATGGGCTAGTTACGTTTGGAGTAGTTGCTCCTGCACTAGTAGCCCAACCGCTAAACTCTTTACCGCTTGGCGGTGTAATGTTAGTACCGTCCTCAAGTGTTATGCTTTCGCCTGCGGTTACTGTCTCGTCGTCTACGCTACCCGTTCCGCCCATAAGATCATAAGTTACGCGGTAAGTTTCGCCCGCTGCTGCCATAAGGTTTTTAAGATAAGTAAGCGCGTCGCTCTTTATGTCGAAAGTCTTAGACTTTGACCAAGTGCCGTTTACATCATCAAGAGAGGATACTAAGCCCTCAATACTTGGGGTAGAAAACTCTATACTTTCTCCCTTAGTACTCTCGTCCTTAGACGGCTCACTAAACTTAACTTTATAAAGAAACTCTACTTTATACTTATAAGCCCCGTTAACCATCTTAGTAACTATTCTACCTACGCCCACATATGGAGCGGTATCGTTAGAAGTTTTAATAACCTCGTTTGTTTCCTGGTCGATAGTATGACCGAGAAGTGGAGCAAAAATAGAGTCGTCGTCGTCGGTTACTCCGAGTGTAATAGTACCACTCGCAAAGCTTGTATCACTCTCTGCGAGAGAGTCGTCTCCGTAAAGCTTTGCCTCGTTGTTAGTAATTGATACAGAGCAGGAAACTGCTTTACCCAAGTTCTTAGCTCCATCATATATAGCGGTGCCGTCCTGCGCCTCTGTAAGGTTACTAAACCATATATTAGTTAAACCTATATTAGCCATTAATTTAACCCTCGCTTTCTTTTGCTAAACATATAGTTTTGTGGAAAAATTTTGTATCAGTCTCGTACATATCGGGACTATCGCGGCTCGGTTGATAAGTCCACCCTGCCGCTACCATCAGATCTATAAGATCATTAATTACGTTTAAGTAGTTGCCTTTACTATAAATATCAAAGTCGTAATATTGTACGCAGCCTAGTATAGTATCGTCGCCTGCTAGTGCGTTGTCCTTATCCAACTGCATATAAGTAACGTAGGTATCCGCGTCGCCCTGGTAGTGCATAAACGCAACCGGCACGCCTAAACTCTGTAAAGTTGTCTTTATCTCTGCATTAAAGTTAAATAGCATAATTTACCCCTTTGGTATATATTTATCCTGCACACTCTGCATAGCCTTTTCTATCTGAGCCTTTTTAAAGGATCTACGTAAAAAGGGCTTTTTAGGGTAAGGGCTATTACTGCGCCCGTACTCGGTAACGTTTGCAACTAAAGGCGCGGGTATCCGCTCATTATTGCGGTTAATAAAATACCCGTAAAATGCTACTTTAGTATTAACTCCGTCGTCGCTTGGTGTCTTGTACGTCCTGGTAACCTTTAAGCACTTCATAATATTACTAGAGTACCAACTGTTAGGCACGTTACTTTTAATATTACTTAGCACTATACTGGCTCCCGCCTCGGTCATTTCTGCGAGCATTTTCTCGGTATTTTTCTCTATGCCCTCTATCTGCTTAATTATATCGTTAGGTAGTTCCGCGTTAAACTTTGCCAATTTTGCGCACTTCCTTACATTGTAGCTCTAACTCTTCGTTTAGTTCGTCTACGTTATTAATATACTCTATAGTGTACGTTTTGCCTTTGTATTTAATAGTCATATCATAAGTTATAACAGTCTGTGGGTATCTGATAGTAAATTTTGTTAAAGCTTTCTCAAAGTCTGAGCCGTTAGTAATTAAAGTATAGCCTTTAGTAGTCTTTACCTCAGCGTATACCGTTAATACTTTAGCCTCTACGTCTGCAGGAAAGCCCGCAGCGTCCTCGCCTTTGGTTATCTTATAAAAGCTTATTCTTTTATTATATTTACCCGCATTTTTAACCATTATAATAAGTTCCTTTGGTGCATACCTAAAATAGTATCAACTACTCTGTTAACATTTGACGTATCTACCTCGTAGGCTCTTACGTCGTACATACTTTGCACTAGTACAAATACGGCTATTACCAAATCTGTATAGTTGTCTAAAGTCTCAGCGTCCTCTATACCCGTATACTTAAGTATATAGTCTATAGCTACGCTTATAGTTGACGTTATAAAATTTTCGTCGTCCTCTGTTAGCTCTGCGATCCTTAAATAGTCCGCTACGTCCTGCGCCGTAATGTCGCTTACTTTAGTTATAGCGTTCATATGGTCGCCCCCTTTTACTCTGCTAACGAAAGCCCGTTAAGGTTATATTTATCCTCGTACTCGTAACCGTCTATAGTAGTAATTACCCTAAAAGGCTTAGTCTTGTCCTCAATTTTAATTGCCGCTATAAGGTCATTATCTAAAGCAGCTAGGCCTTTAATACCTACCTTAACGTCCTCGGGTTTAACGTCCGGGTCAATTATGACAAACTTAAGAGCCATAAAGTTACCGGCGCCCCAATAGTCGGGCAATACTCCACTAGAAAGCTTTTTAACGCTACCTATAATAGCCCTTTCTACTACCTGGAAATCCGCGCCCTGCATATCGTTAATATCTACGCTATAATCGGGTATACTTGAGCCTTGCGGCATCGGTATAACTACTACCTTAGGTATACCGTTAGTTGCTATATCCTCTATCTTGTCTATTATCTGAGACGTTGTTTGTATGTTTTTAATATCCGCATACTTGCCGCCCATTTTTAAATAGAGTGTCTTAAGTTCTTTTACTATAGTATCGCTCATTTTTACTTGTCCCCTTTCTTAGATCTAACGGGTTTTTTAGTCGGCTCTTTTGCCTTTTCGGCGGGCTTTATCTCTACGATATAACCCGCCTTAATAAGGTCTTTAGCTATGTTAACGTCGGAAATGTTTTTAACCTCTCCAACGTGCATAGACACTACGCCGCTAAAGTTTCTTATAGCCTTATATGCCATACTTTAGCCCCCTCTCTTATTCGGGATCAGTTGCCGCCATTTTAAGAACGGAAATAGCCTGCTGCTGCTCGATTTTTGCGTCGAAATCAACCCAGGTAACCACGCCAATAGCGTGCATAGTTGCGTACTTTTCTCTAAGTACTTCAATATTCATATCCTCACTAAACTTAGTAGCGAGTCCTTTCATATCTCCGTAGTAAATAGCCTTATTGTTAGCTCCAATATTAGGCATATTATCCGAAACGTAAACCGGCTTACCTAAGAGAGTAGAACCGAACGGGCTAGAAATATCATCATTAAGCAGGTAGCGTCCTACGTCGTCCTTAAGCTTTCTAAGTGCGGTACGTGTTGCGGTTGACATTATCCATATAGCAGTACCCTGGAAAGCGTCCTTAACGGCGTCCTTAACGTTAATAAGGTCGTCGCCGGTAATAGCGGTAGCTGCGCCTGCAGTAATTACATTAGTAGCACCGCTAAGTCCCTCTACTTTATCACTAGTTCCGTTAAGAAGTTCTCCCTCAATAAATCTTGCAACTGAAAAAGCCATACGCTCTACTACAAAGTCCACTACGTTAAACTGTGAGTTATTTACAAGTTTTCTAGAGATAAGTGTAAGAGCACCCGCCAGGAAGTCGGTAAGCTCAATAGTAGTAAACTCTCCAACGTTGCTAGAAAGTTCTGTAAACTCGTCAGCATATGCTACAGTAATAGCAGTAGTATTCTCATCATAGTAAGGGATCTCAAATTTACCCTTTACGTTATACTTGGAAGATCTTTCCAGGATAGGGCAAATATCATAAACCTTAGCTACGATCTTGTTAGCGATTGTAGTAGGGATAATAGCCTCTCCACTACCGCTTGCAGGTGTAAGGTTATTAGCTCTCTCGTTTACGATACCTCTAATATAAGCGTCAAAGGCTCTTGTTTCTGCCTCTGCCTTGTCTGCCTCTTCCTTAGCCTTGTCTGCCTCTGCCTGCTCTGCCTTAGCCTCTTCCTTGAGTTCTGTTTTCTCGTCTGCGAGTTCCTCGGAGATCTTAAGCGCCTCTTTAATTTTTCTAACGTCGTCTCTGATCTCTGCGAGTTCCTGCGCCTCTGCGTCTGTGAGTTCTCTCTTTTTTGCCTCTGCGTCGTTAATAATTTCCTCGGCGCGTGTAATGAGGTCGTTTTTCTTTTCTGTGAGTCCCTTGTAATTCATACTTTTTACTCTCCTCTCATTTCTTTTATGATATTATGAAACTCTGTATAATCATACGCGCCGTTATTCTCGTCCGCGTGATTATCGTTAGCTGCCGGTCGCTCGTCGTCAACCCTTATATTAATATCGCACTCGGTAAGGTCGCTTATATTTAAGCTCTTATCGTCTGCAGATCTAACCGCCACTAGAGTACCATCGTAAGCGGGCACTTTGGAGCGGTTTATAAGACTAACCTCGTACAGGTCTAAGTCTTTTACATTCCTAACGGTTAGCCCGTTTTCTGTATCCTGCTCTACGTCTCTATCTGTAAAGCCGAAAGACCACCCTACCAAGTCGCCGCGTCTCGCCTGGTCTACTACTTCCTTATCTGTAATAGTTGCCCTCGCGTGCAGTCCTATAGAGTCCTCGTAAAGTTCTAGGTTGCCGTCTTTAATTCCGCCTAAGTCTCTGCTATAGTCGTGGTTTAGTAATATTCTTACATCACTAGCACGCTCTAAAGCCTTTTTAAATGCTCCGCACTTAATACGCTCTAAAAAGGTACCAAGCCTAGAGCTTAAAGGTTTACTTAGTCTCTCCACGGCATTAACGTAGCCGTCTATTTCTACACTATCCTTAGTTACTCTTATATTCATACGTTTAACCCCCTTTCGTCAGTATTAAGCGGTATATGCTCGGTATATGATATATTTTCGTCGCCGTCCTCTGAGACGGAAACGTCGCCGCCTTTAACGTCTCCCGTGTTAGGGGTGTAATAAGTCTTGGTATTAACGTCGTATAATACTGAGCCAAGGCCAAAGTCTACAACGTCCAAGCCGTCTATATCGTTTAAGTTCTCGTCGCGTCTCAGCTCGTTAAGAGTCTTAAGTCCTATTTCTTTAGCTATCTTATAGGCCTCGTAACGCTCTTTAATATTGGCTCTTATTATTTCCTTTACATCAAATTCAAAGTAATATTTACCCTTTTCCTTTTCGAGTAATAAGTCTCGATTTAGTGCAGTCTCGAAAGCTTTAATAATCGGGTATATAGCAGTCTTAAAGGTCTCGTAATAATCTCCGCTAATATGGAAAATATTATTAATTTCATCTTGCAGCGTTTTTTTGCTTTCGTTTAACTGCATTTCTACAGAGGTATTGCTAGCCTCTTGAAACTCCAAGCCATTATTTAAAACTACTGCGTTACTACTGTCGTTTGCGTATAGGTTCTGCCATTGTGCCTTAAGTAGGTTTATCTCTTCCTGCCCGAGTTTCCTCTGAGACTTAATAAAGCCTTTTTTATTTCCGCCGCCCTTTACTAGCATTAACTGATACTTGAGCATATTATAGGCAGTTTCTAAAGCCTTGGAGACTTCCACGCATAAACCTACGCCGCTAGCTCCGTCTTTAGTATTCCTCAGCACTTTAATAAACTCGTAAGGTTTAAACTCTTGGTCATAACAGAAAATAGTAAAGTATTTTTCTAACGGGTTAGGGTTCCTATAGATTGTTATAAAGTCGTCGGGTATATACTTAAGTGCCGTTACTTCGTTGCGGTCTCTCTGAATATAACAATATCCGCCTTTACCTAGTAAATAATCCTCTACCATAGCTTTTTTAAGTTGGTAGCCGTCCAAAGTGTCGCCCGTGTCAGTATTAAGCATAATAACGCGCTTATCCGTGTCCTGCTCTTCTACTCTGCCCTTTTTGTATTTGTATAATTTTACGGGCATACTCGCGATAGTTGAGCTAATAAAGTCTACGGCTCCACTAACTGCGGGCAGGGTTAAAGCGTCCGCCCTTTTTATAGTGCTGCCGTTTATTATTGCCCTAAGTAGTACGTCGTCTACTGTAGTCTCGTCTACTTCGGTATCCCGTTTTCTTAATCTGTCAAAAAAGCCCATCTACTCGCCCCTTTAGTCCTATATTATCCTTAACATAACACAAAGCATTGTTTTAAAATTCCGTAATTTTTTCTAATATAAGAAAAAGAGGCGGCTAGCCGTCGCTAGTCGTCCCTTTCCCTTGGTGTCTCAATATGGTTATGAAAGGTGTTGAAAAATGAAACTTAAGAAGATTATCCTATGACATAATCATATTAACACACTTTATTATTTTAAAATTCCGTATTTTTTTCTTAGATAACTTGTATAGTAAAGTCTCCGCCCTGGTTTAAAAAATAATCCTGCTCAAGTAAGTAAACCGCATTTATTAACGCTACTACCATATCAACTTTACCCTTAGATCTTTTCTTATTTACGTATCTATTTTTATTAGTATCGAAAGTGCACCGGCTATTTTGAAAGTTAATCTCTAGTAGCCTATTCTCTGTATACTGAAACTCTCCGCTTTCTATCTTCTCCGCCAGTAGTTTAGTAGGCGGGTGCAGTACGCTAGAGTGCTGCCTTATCTCTATTGTATTATATCCTGCTCTTTCGCATTTCTGCGCCGTGCTGAGCGCATTATACCTATCATAGCCTATAGCTTGGACTTGTACGTTATACTTTTCCTCGAGTCCAAGTATATAGTCCTCTACTACTGCATAGTCTATAACTTTATCCCCGCAGGCTATAGCTTTACCGCTCCGTATAAACTCCCTATAGTCTAACTTTTCAAAAGCGTTTTTTTCCTCTATCCTGCCCTCGGGTACAAAGGCTACTACCTCGGCTATTATCTCGTCGTTATCGTCTACGCCTACCATAGCCACACTAGTATTATCGTTGCTCTCTGATAGATCCACGCCCAGGTAAACAACTTTACCGCTCCACTCTATATTATTAACTTTACACTTTTGCACGTCCTTAACGTCTATATAAGTCTCTGTCCCTGCTCCCTGGTATATAATATTACAATGCTTAGTTACAAAGTTTTCTCTAGCGCTCTCCATAGCTATAGCTTTAGATCGTTTCTTTAAAAGGTCGTCCCATATCTCGGGGACTTCCAACGCTACGGGGTTAGCTTGTTTTAATACTAGGTCGTCACTCTCCCAGGCTTTCGGGTTATCGGGTATATATAGCAAAGCAAATATACTGTCGTCTTTAACTAGTCCGTCTAGCACCTTTTTAGCATAATCCTCATAAGCCTCTATAGGGTTATCTATTGTAGAATACTTAGTTGATATTATAAAACCTAGTTTATTTAGTATGTTTAACTGTCCCGACTGCATAGCCTCTATAGCGTAAGTGTTAGGCAGCGCTCCCACCTCGTCAGCGCAATACACGTTAGGTAATTTACCGTCTAGATTACTATTAGAGTAATTTAACGGAGTGTATTTACTTTCTTTAGCTATAAACTCTATATAATCCCGCAGGATCTTAAAGCGCTTGTTACCATCAAACTCGTATATTAAAGGACTACTTTTTATAGTCTTGGTTATTGCCTCTTTTATCTCCCTCGAGAGTTTCCCGTCGGGTGCCACGCTATAAAAGTCGCTAAACCTTGGCTCAGTTATAAATAATATAATAAATAGGGTTCCTACTGTATACGTTTTAAAATTCTTTCGGCAGATCTCGAGTATACAAGTCTCGTAACGTCTGCGCTCTTCATTGGAGCGGTAAACCGTGCAGAGTACCGCGGTGTATATTAGCCATTGATAACCGGTAGTACAATCATAAAGCGTAAGCCCTGCCTTAAGTCCTTTAGGCATTATTAATAACTTTAGTATAGCCTCTATCTGCTCGTACTTCTCTGCATTAATAATATACTTCTTGTCCTTACCCTCAGATATACGCATAAACTCGCGCATTTGTTTACGGACGTATTTAGGCGTTGTTTTAGCTCTTATATTTTTCTTACAATACTCGTAAGCCTTGGTATTAATCACTAGCACCGCCCCCGTTAATTATTTTAAGTAAAGGATCTTTACTCTCTCCCGTTTCTTTTCTTTCCTGCATTATCTTTCTAAGAGTTTGGAGCGTTCTATTAGCTCCCGCTGCCGTGTTGTTATATTCTCTTATAGCAGGGTGTACTATAGTATTTTCCTGCCCCTTAATATATTCACGTTGTAATAGTATATCGTCAGTTGCTATTATATCGTCTATCTTTTCGCCAAGTGCTTTTAATATCTTTAATTGCTTTAAGTATCTATCATAGGTAGTGCTAAAACTCATATCCTCATCTAATCCGCTAGCCTCTGCCTCTCGTCTGATACTTTCGGCTCGTTTCTCTAGTTCTAATAAGTCCATATTATCGCCCCTCTCTGATTATTTTTTGTTTTAAAAGCTTTTTAAAAGATATATTACTTTTTTAAAAGTTTTTCCCTTTTTTTCGTCCTAAATAGTTAAAAAATACCATTATCGTATATTTAAG
>JAEIGA010005416.1_pt1 | contig 19520 bp, 15 predicted proteins | sample 9270691 | NCBI WGS metagenome assembly JAEIGA01 (sample SAMN17057246, study PRJNA624740) | gut metagenome | biome: biome; isolation source: fecal sample | host: Bos grunniens | place: China: Xizang | collected 2019 | reverse complement strand
TCAATATTTTCAATGAACTTCGCGCCTGTGATGATATTGTATGAGCCGTCGGCTAACATCTCCGCCGCCACAAACTTTGAATACAGGCGATTCATATTTCCGTTGATGTACGGAATCTTCACGCTGGCTTTCTCGTTAGCCTTAAAGCTCTTGACAGGCTCCAAGCTGTTTATTTCGGTAGTTGACTGATGGGGCAGAATTTCAAAAACATACAGCGTTGAGGATTTGTTCTCTTTTACATACTCTTTTGTAAGGCGGATATCAATAGTAATATCCGTCATAGACTTATTAAGAGTTATTTTCGTTATCTCGTTTTTATTTTCATCTGCAAATACATTAACAGAAAGAAGGACAGCCGCAACAAGCACAACTGCAAGTACAGCTACGGCTCTTACTGCTCTAAAACCAGATTTCATCATAATCTATATCTCCGATACTCATGTGTTATCGCCATGAAAGCATTATTACTCTTATATCATACCATATTATTAAACAAAAATCAATTGTTATTTTGAAAAATTTGCATTTTATACGCTGTTTTTTCGGCATTTTTGATGTAAGATGTAAAAGGACAGGATTTTTTTGATTTATTATTTACAAATTTTGCCTTATCGGGGGCATTTTATGCAGTCTGTCGTAAGTATGAGCGCCCGACAAAATTAAAAAGGATGCCAAAGGCATCCTTTTTAATTTCTTGGTTGTTTTAAGATTAAAGCTGTTCCTTAACCTTAGAGCTCTTACCAACTCTGTCGCGGAGATAGTAAAGCTTAGCGCGTCTAACCTTACCGCGTCTGATAACTTCAACCTTTTCAACGTTAGGAGAATGTACGGGGAAAGTCTTCTCTACGCCAACGCCGTAAGAAACACGTCTTACAGTGAAGGTCTCGGAGATTCCGCCGCCGTTCTTGGCAATGATAGTGCCCTCGAAAAGCTGAATTCTCTCTCTGTTACCCTCTTTGATCTTGTTGTGAATACGAATAGTATCACCAATATTCAGTTCGGGTACGTTTTCCTTTAACTGCTCATTTGTCAAAGCCTTAATAAGATCCATTTTGGCTTCCTCCTTAAAAATATTAAGTGATTCGGAAACATTCATGCAGAGCATTGCAGCGGACTGCTTCCATTATCCTCTGCCGGACGGCAGACGCATAACGAGTATATTATAACACAATATTTTTGAAATTGCAAGTGTTTTTTCATTTTTTTCGAAGTAATTATGCCGATATTTTGCTTTTTTTCGCTTTATTTTCCGTCACAGTGAAAAAAATTTGCTAGTTTGCTTTACATTTGGCACATTATATGTTAAAATATACTTATAGAGTCAATAATACTCTCACCGCTCATGTATACCCCAAAAGAAGGAGGTAAGCACAAATGCCGAATATGCCTCAAAACAGCAGATACAGCACGGGAATGCAGTATGTGAACAAACAGCATAAAATTTCATCCACACCTCCGTCCCGTCAGGCAAAAGCACCCGTGCCGCCGGCACGGAAGCCGGCACAGCCACAGCGAAACGCCACCGTTGAGCGCATAAAACCGCTGAATCCGCAAAAGGCGCGCGCAAGGGTAGCCGCACTGGATCACAAAACGCAGAAAAGCGTGTCTGCAAGCAAGAAAAAAAGGGCAAAAGACGTAGTAAAGCTCCGCGATTTCCTGCTTGGATTTTTTGTAGGTCTTGTTATATTCGGTATTGCGGCAATAATCATTTGCAGTGTGCTTATGGGGATGTTAGGATGAGACTTGACAAGCTTCTTTCCGAGGTGGGGCTTTGCAGCCGCACCGAATCAAAAAAAGCCGCAAGGGCAGGAAAAATCACAGTTGACGGAATTACCGTAAAAACAACCGATATTCATGTCGACCCAGAAAAAAGTATTATAACCTACATGGGTATACCCGTAGAATACAAAAAATTCACCTATATCATGCTCAACAAGCCGGACGGCTATATCAGCGCGACTGATGATAAAAAAGAGCACACTGTGCTGGAGCTGCTTGATGAGCGAACACAAAAATTGGGGCTTTTCCCCTGCGGCAGACTTGACAAGAACACCTTGGGGCTGCTTATTCTTACCAACAACGGTGAGCTGTGTCACAGACTGCTCTCACCGAAGCATCACGTGGAAAAGGTGTATTTTTTCCGTGCAGAAAGATGCATAACCGACGAGGACCAAAGACGGCTTGAATCGGGAGTCAACCTTGACGGAGTTGTAACCAAGCCTGCAAAATTAGAGCTTTGTGATGACAGAATGTCAGGGTATCTTACCATTACCGAGGGAAAATTCCATCAGGTGAAGCGTATGCTTGAAGCGGTATGCAACAAGGTTACATACCTTGAGCGTGTAAAGTTTGCGGGAATCCCCCTTGATACGTCCCTTTCGCGCGGCGAATGGCGCAGGCTTACCGTCGATGAAGAAGCGCATCTGGAATCATTTTTAAAATAACAATAGACCAAACAGGAGTAACCAATGGATATCATAAAACAGCTTGCTGAAGAACTTTCACTCACCGTAGATCAGGTAGAAAAGACCGTTGCGCTTTTTGACGATGGAAACACCATTCCCTTTATAGCACGTTACCGCAAGGAGGTCACAGGCTCTCTTGATGATGCACAGCTCCGCGATCTTTTTGACCGCCTTACATATCTGCGCTCACTTGAAGCGCGCAAGGCAGAGGTACACGCTCTTATTACGGAACAGGGCAAAATGACACCTGAGATAGAAACCGCACTGAAGCAGGCGAAAATCCTCACCGAGGTTGAGGATATATACCGCCCATTCCGTCCAAAGCGCAAGACGAGGGCATCTGTTGCAAGAGAGAGAGGACTTGAGCCGCTGGCACAGGCACTTTTGGCACAGGAAGCCGAATATGCACCTACTCTTGACGAAATGGCAGAATCACTTATAAATCCCGAGCTTGGCGTTGAGAGTGCCGAGGATGCATTTGCCGGTGCCTGCGATATTATCGCCGAGGACATTTCCGACAATGCGGACTACCGTAAATATATCCGCGCGCTGACCTTTGATCTGGGTGAGCTTAAGAGTACGGCGGCAAAGGAAGAAGATTCGGTGTACGCACTGTACTACGACTTCCACGAACGCCTCAAAAAACTGCCGGGACACCGTATCCTCGCCATAAATCGCGGAGAGAAAGAGGAATTTCTTAAGGTTTCCGTAACCATGCCTGACGATGTTGCTGTAAACAATCTTTTTGCGAAGATTCTGAAAAAAGGGACAAGTCCCGCAAAGCCTTACGTGGAGCGTGCCATCATTGACAGCTACGACCGTCTTATAGCTCCCTCAATTGAGCGCGAAATACGTTCATCCATATTTGACGATGCCTGCGAAGCCGCAATAAAGGTGTTTGAGGTCAACCTCAAAAATCTTCTCATGCAGCCGCCGCTTAAGGGCAAGACCGCACTGGGTTATGACCCCGGATACCGCAACGGCTGTAAGCTTGCGGTAGTGGATAAAACAGGCAAGGTGCTTGATACCGCCGTTATCTATCCCATGAAGCCGCAGGAGCGCATTGAAGAATCAAAGCGCATAGTAAAACGTCTTATCTCGACGCACAACGTTGGCGTTATAGCCATCGGAAACGGCACAGCATCAAAGGAAAGCGAAATATTCATCGCAGGTCTTCTTAAAGAGATCGACGAGGACGTAAAATATGCGGTTATAAGCGAAGCCGGTGCATCCGTGTATTCAGCTTCGAAGCTTGCCGCCGATGAATTTCCGGACTTCGATGTAATGCAGAGAAGTGCCATATCCATTGCACGCCGTCTGCAAGACCCCCTTGCTGAGCTTGTAAAGATCGACCCAAAATCCATCGGTGTGGGACAGTATCAGCACGATATGAAGCCGGCACGTCTTGACGAGGCTCTCGGCGGCGTGGTTGAGGACTGTGTAAACACCGTCGGCGTTGATATAAACACTGCTTCCCATTCCCTGCTTTCTTATGTAGCCGGAATCAACTCCACATCCGCAAAAAATATTGTTAAATACAGAGAGGAAAACGGCGAATTCAAGTCCCGTGCCGAGATAAAGAAGGTTCCGCGTATCGGCGACAAGGCGTTTGAGCAGTGCGCAGGATTCCTGCGCGTTTCCGGCTCTTCGGAAATACTCGACTGCACGGGCGTGCATCCCGAAAGCTACGCCGCGGCACGCACTCTTCTCAAAAAGTTCGAATACTCCTCCGATGACGTGCGCCAAAACCGTCTCGCCGGGCTTCGCGACAAGGTGAAAAAGCACGGCTTTGCAAACATATGCGCAGAGCTTCAAATAGGCGAGCCTACTCTTATGGATATAATCGGCGAGCTTGAAAAGCCGGGACGCGATGTGCGCGACACATTGCCTCAGACAGTGCTCAGAGACGATATTTTAGATATCGCGGACTTAAAGCCGGATATGATAGTCACGGGTACTGTAAGAAACGTTATCGACTTCGGCGCATTTGTGGATATAGGAGTGCACCACGACGGACTTGTACACATCTCGGAAATATGCGACCGTTTTATAAAGCATCCCGGCGAGGTGCTTTCTGTGGGCGACGTAGTAGAGGTCAAGATAAAATCCGTTGACCTTCAGAAACACAGAATCGCGCTTACGATGAAATTTTAATCATGCCAAAGCCAACCGCGCGAAAGAGAATATCCGCGTTTATAACCGCCTGCTTCACCGTAGCTGCAATTTTAGTCTGTCTTAGATTCGGTGAAGAAATACTTTCTGTGGCAGGAAAGCTTACAGGAATTCAATTTTTATCATTCGGAATGTACGCTCCGCCTGCCGACGGAGAGCTTTTAGTTCGCATTATTGATGTAGGTCAGGCTGACAGCACGCTTATACAAACAACCGATGCCGTTATTCTTATTGACGCCGGATCTGAGGAATCGGAAGCTACGCTAAAAGCTCACCTTGATGCTTACAAAATAGAGGGCATAGACTATCTGATATGCACTCATCCACACGACGACCATATAGGCGGAGCAGATATGGTGATAAAAGAATACGGCGTTAAAAATCTGCTTACTACGCATAAATTCTCAGAAGAAGCTTCGTTTAAAAAGCTGTTGAATGCAGCTATAAACGGCGATGTATCTGTGTCAGTCCCCTATACAGGTCAAACTTTCAGCGTCGGAACAGTAAATTTCACTGTTCTCGGTCCTCTTTCAGAATACAACGATGAAAATGACACGAGTCTCATTATAAAGCTTGTATTCGGTGAGACATCGTTTCTGTTTACAGGTGATGCAAGCAGTAAGGTGGAGAATGACCTGCTTTCGTATTACGGTGAAGATGTGCTGGACTGTGATTTTTACAAGATCGCACACCACGGTGCAAACACAGCTTCATGCGCAGAGTTTCTCACGGCTGTGTCGCCAACTGTTGCAGCCGCATCCTCCGGAAGAAACAACGAATTCGGTCATCCGAGAGGCGAAGTTCTGAGTAGACTTGAAAAAGTCGGCTGCAAAACCATCCTGCGTACTGATCTTTCCGGCACAATGACACTGCAATCCGATGGCAAAGTGCTCACTGCACTGTCAAAGTATGTGGAGTGATTATTGCACCTCGCCAAAATTTCAGGCAGCTATTGACATACGGGGAAATACAGGGTATAATAGTACAAGGTATAATAGTATTATTCGATAAAAAACACTTGAAAGGATATCACCAAAAATGGCAAACGACAAAAAACTCGTTGAAGCGATAACCTCAATGGACGTGGATTTCGCTCAATGGTACACCGATATTTGCAAAAAAGCGGACCTTATTGACTATTCAAGCGTAAAGGGCTGTCTTATCATCCGCCCCTACGGCTATGCTATCTGGGAAAACATCCAGAAAAATCTTGACTCGCGCTTTAAGGCATTGGGACACGAAAACGTATGTATGCCTATGTTCATTCCCGAGTCACTCCTTAACAAAGAAAAAGATCACGTTGCAGGTTTTGCTCCCGAGGTTGCATGGGTAACACACGGCGGAAGCGAGAAGCTCACCGAGCGTCTTTGCGTGCGCCCCACTTCCGAAACACTTTTCTGCGAGCATTATGCCAATATCATTCGCTCCTACCGCGATCTGCCCAAGCTCTACAATCAGTGGTGCTCGGTTGTTCGTTGGGAAAAGACCACCCGTCCGTTCCTGCGTTCACGTGAGTTCCTCTGGCAGGAGGGTCACACCATGCACGCAACCGCTGAGGAAGCACGTGCTGAAACCGTACAGATGCTCAATGTTTACGCAGATTTCCACGAGCAGGATCTTGCAATCCCGGTAATCAAGGGTGCTAAGACTCCCTCCGATAAATTTGCAGGAGCTGAAGATACCTACGCTATCGAGGCGCTTATGCACGACGGCAAGGCTCTTCAGGCAGGTACATCCCACTATTTCGGCGACGGCTTTGCCAAGGCATTCGATATCACATATACCGACAAGGAAAACAAGCTTGTACATCCTTTCCAGACCTCGTGGGGCGTTTCCACCCGTATGATCGGCGGTATCATCATGACCCACGGTGACGATAACGGTCTTGTTCTGCCGCCTGCTGTAGCACCTATTCAGGTGGTTATAATCCCCGTTGCGGCACACAAGGAAGGCGTTATTGAAGCGGCTAAGGGTCTTGCCGACCGTCTTCGCGGCGATTTCCGCGTGAAGCTTGACGATTCCGACAACTCTCCCGGATGGAAATATTCCGAATATGAGATGAAGGGCGTTCCGGTACGAATTGAGATCGGTCCTCGCGACATCGAGGCTAACCAGTGCGTTATCGTAACCCGTCACGACAGAGAAAAGACTATTGTATCCCTTGACAATCTGGAAGCGGCTGTTCGTGAAAGACTTCAGGCAGTACGCGACGGTCTGTACGCAAAGGCGCTTGCAAACCGCGAAAAGCGCACCTACGACTGCAAGACCATGGACGAGATCACAGCAAAGCTGGCTGAGAGCGGCGACGGATTTGTTCGCGCAATGTGGTGCGGCGATCCCGAGTGCGAGGATAAGGTTAAGGAAACAACAGGTGTTGGCTCAAGATGTATTCCTCTTGACCAGGCACAGATTTCCGACACCTGCGTATGCTGCGGCAAGCCTGCAAAGCATATGGTATATTGGGGCAAAGCATATTGATTCCATATTACGGAATCAGTTCCAACCCATATATTGTGCGTTGAAAATCTCCCTCATTTATGATAAAATATACGCAGACGGCAGTCAGTGCCGTCTGCGATTTTTAATACCTAGAGGAGGAATGAAATGAAGAAACTAAAAATAATATTCGCGTCACTTCTTACACTTTCCCTGCTTGCCTCGGGAATGTCAGCCCATGAATCCGTTGATATACGTATTAACGGAGCAGATACCGAAATCGGTGCTCTGCTGATAGGCACAACTACATACGTTCCCTTCGATACCGCAAACGATGCCCTCTCTTTCGGCACAGCACAGGTAAGCGGCACTACCGAGGAAATGCACGCCGTAACCCCCTTTGCATCAATAACCGCCCGCGCCGACGGATGTTATCTTGAAGCCGAGGGGCGTTATATCGGCGGAAGCAAAAGCATTGTTGTCAGCGGTATGCTGTATGTACCGATCCGCTCTCTTGCAAAGGCGTACAACGCGGACGTAGAATGGCAGGATTCCACCCGTTCCGTCGATCTTTACGCACGTGAAGGCGACAGCATCATAAATGGTGATGAATACTACAGCAGTGACGAAGTATATTGGCTGTCTCGAATAATAAACGCCGAGGCACTGGGCGAGCCGCTTGAAGGTAAGATAATGGTGGGAAATGTCATAATGAACCGCGTGAGAAGCAATGAGTTCCCAAGCACCATATACGGGGTCATCTTTGACCGCGAGCACGGAGTGCAGTTCACCCCTACCGCAAACGGCACCATATACAACACACCAACTGAGGAAAGCATTATTGCGGCAAAGCTTTGCCTTGATTCATACTATCTCTCACGCTCGGCAATGTATTTTCTTAACCCTGCCCTTGCAACAAGCTTTTGGATTCCTGCCAACCGTCCATATCTGACGACAATAGGAAGTCACGACTTTTACTCCTAAAAAAACGTCCTTCGGGACGTTTTTTTATTTGAGTTTCGTATTTGACAGACTACAGCCGCAAAAATCACGATTGTCGAAATCCGCCTGCGGATTGTGTGCGTTTTTTCCCGTATCCTCTTGATTTTTAGCAATATTTGTATTATAATATATATGTTACCAAATTTACTATTATTTAGGAGATTTATATGAGATACGAATACCGAATCAAGTCAGACATAATACGGGATGAACAGGATACAGAGCATGAGGTTTACGGAATTGCGGCATACGATATCACCACAAATACCCCCATAAAGATCATCGGAGATATATTTTGCGAGCGTGAAGCCGCCGAATGGTTTATTTCCCTCTGCAACAGGCTGGGACTGTCCATAGAACAGCTTGACGAAGCAGTGGAAGACGTTATCTGCGCATAAAAAATGCTCATACGGTCATTTCTAACCGTATGAGCATACTGTTATTTATTTTTTGATAGTATCTTTGAAAGATACTGTCCCGTATAGGATTCTTTGCATCTTGCAACCTCCTCGGGAGTGCCCACGGCAACGATCTTTCCGCCGCCGTCACCGCCCTCCGGACCAAGGTCGATAATATAGTCCGCAGTCTTTATCATATCAAGATTGTGCTCAATAACTATCACCGTATTTCCTGCTTCAACCAGCCTCTGAAGCACCTCGATAAGCTTTTTCACATCCGCCATATGAAGCCCCGTGGTAGGCTCGTCCAGAATATATACGGTCTTGCCTGTAGAGCGTTTTGCAAGCTCTGTGGCAAGCTTTACACGCTGTGCCTCACCGCCGGAGAGAGTGGTGGATGACTGACCGATCTTGATATACCCGAGACCCACATCAAAAAGGGTCTGGAGCTTCCTTGCAAGTCTGGGAAGGCTCGCGAAAAATTCAAGTCCCTCCTCTACCGTCATATCAAGCACATCGGAGATGTTTTTGCCCTTGTATTTCACCTCAAGGGTGTCGCGGTTGTATCTCTTGCCCTTGCAGGCATCGCAGGTCACGTATACATCGGGCAAAAAGTGCATCTCAATGCATTTTACGCCGTCGCCCTCGCAGGCCTCGCACCGTCCGCCCTTAACATTGAAAGAAAACCGTCCGGCACTGTAACCGCGCATCTTCGCATCCGTAGTTTTGGCAAAAAGCTCGCGGATGTCCGTAAACAGCCCCGTGTAAGTTGCAGGATTGGAGCGTGGAGTACGACCGATGGGACTTTGATCTATGGCAATGATCTTGTCAAGATTTTCTATTCCCTCTACCCTTTTATGCTTGCCGGGATAAGTGCAGGCACGGTTAAGCTCATGCGCCAACACCTGATACAGTATGGAGTTTACAAGGGATGATTTTCCCGAGCCCGACACGCCCGTTACACAGCAGAAAAGTCCCAAGGGAAATTCTACGTCAATATTTTTAAGATTATTCTGGGACGCCCCCACAACTTTAATAAACTTTCCGTTTCCGCTTCTGCGAATTGCAGGAACTTCTATTTTTTCACGTCCGGACAAAAATGCGCCGGTAATCGAATTTTTATTGCGCTTTATTTCGTCGGGAGTGCCTGCCGCCACGATCTCGCCGCCGTGTATTCCCGCACCCGGACCGATATCCACTATATAATCGGACGCTTCCATGGTCTCCTCGTCATGCTCCACCACAATAAGGCTGTTTCCTGCATCACGCAGGCGTTTAAGCGTGGCTATGAGCTTGGAATTGTCCCTCTGATGCAGTCCTATGCTCGGCTCGTCAAGAATATACAGCACGCCCATAAGAGAAGAGCCTATCTGAGTGGCAAGGCGTATACGCTGTGCCTCACCGCCCGAAAGCGACCCTGCTTTTCTGGAAAGGGTAAGATATTCAAGTCCCACGCTTTCAAGAAAACCGAGGCGTGATCTTATTTCCTTAACGATCTCCTTTGCAATTGCCGCTTCCATTTCCGTAAATTCAAGGGAATTCACAAACGCAAGTGCCTTGGAAACGGATTTTCTACAGAACTCATCTATATTGATGCCGCCGACCGTCACCGCAAGGGATATTGGATTAAGTCTCATTCCGTGACATTCGGGACAGGGCGTATCCTCTATAAAATCCTCATAATATTCGTGTTGGCTCTGCTCAAACCTTGTCTGAATCATGTTGATGATACCGTCAAACTTGACTCGCTGTACCTTGGCAGTCCCCTCCCAATATCGGGTAATCTCGTATACATCACTGCCTGTACCGTAAAGTAGTGCCTTCATTGCCTTTTCAGAATAATCGCAAAGCGGCATATCAAGGGTAAAGCCGTATTTTTTCGCTACGGCTTCAAAAAGAGGACCGTTCCAGCTCGCTTCCTCAAGGGATTTAAAGCCGTTTACCTGTATAGCGCCCTCTCGCAGAGAAAGCGTTTTGTCGGGAATCACCTTATCCACCGCCACAGTGCGCATCTCACCAAGTCCGGCACATTTCGGGCAAGCACCGAATGGATTGTTGAAGGAAAACATTCGCGGCGACAGCTCACCCACACTTATTCCGTGCTCCTCGCAGGCATAGCTCTGGGAAAATGTAAGCTCCGTGTCACCGTCAAACTCCTCACCGTCACGAAGCACCACAGATATAACAAGATTGCCCTCGGTAAGCGAAAGCGCAGTTTCAACCGAATCCGAAAGCCTGGAGCGCATATCCTCACGGCGAACAAGACGGTCAACCACTACCTCGACGGTATGCTTGATATTCTTGTCAAGCTTTATCTCCTCGGAAAGATCATACAGAGAGCCATCCACCCTGACACGCACATATCCGCTTTTCTTGGCATCCTCGAAAATCTTCTCATGCATACCTTTTTTGCCGCGCACCATAGGTGCCAGCACCATAAAGCGTGTGCCCTCAGGAAGAGTCATAATGCGGTCAATTATCTGATCCACGGTCTGCTGACGTATCTCCTTGCCGCAGACAGGACAGTGAGGAATACCCACACGCGCATACAAAAGGCGAAGATAATCGTATATCTCTGTCACCGTACCTACGGTTGAGCGCGGATTTTTTGAGGTGGTTTTCTGGTCTATGGATATAGCGGGAGAAAGGCCCTCAATAGAATCAAGATCAGGCTTGTCAAGCTGACCTAAAAACATTCTCGCGTAGCTTGACAGTGACTCCACAAACCGCCTGTGTCCCTCTGCATATATGGTATCAAACGCCAGGGATGACTTTCCCGACCCCGAAAGCCCTGTGAAGACCACGAGCTTATCGCGTGGGATCGTCAGATCCACATTCTTAAGATTGTGGACCCTCACGCCCGTCATTTTTAAATCTGCCATTTATTCTGTCCTTTCGTGATTAACACTTGCATGATTACAGCACACCCTGCAAATTCTTGATTTTATCTCTTAAATATGCGGCACGCTCAAACTCAAGCCGCTTTGCGGCTTCCTTCATCTCCGCCGTAAGCTCATCAATAAGCGCCTGCTTGTCTTTTGCCGACAGCTTGCCGCGATCGCGAAGTGCATCTTTGAGCTTCTTTTCGGGTGCATTCTCGGCTTCCTTTTTGCCAATCTCAATAAGATCACGCACACTCTTTTTAATGGTCTGCGGGGTAATGCCGTTAACGGTGTTGTACGCTTCTTGAATCTCACGGCGGCGGTTGGTCTCATCTATTGCCGCACGCATTGACGGCGTTACCGTATCGGCGTACATTATTACCTTGCCCTCCGCATTTCGCGCCGCTCTTCCTATCGTCTGAATAAGAGAGGTTTCCGAGCGAAGGAATCCCTCCTTGTCCGCATCGAGTATGGCAACAAGGGATACTTCGGGTATGTCAAGACCCTCGCGCAGAAGATTGATGCCCACAAGCACGTCAAACACACCAAGTCGCAGGTCTCTGATGATCTCACTGCGCTCCATTGTCTCCACCTTATGATGGATATACTTCACCTTGATAAGGTTCATTTCAAGGTATTCGGTGAGATCCTCCGCCATCTTTTTGGTAAGCGTGGTAACAAGCACTCTCTCCCCACGCTCTACTCTTGCGTTTATCTCCCCGATAAGGTCGTCTATCTGTCCCTCCACGGGCCGTATCTCAACCTCCGGATCAAGCAGACCTGTGGGGCGTATAATCTGCTCCGCCGTCTGCTCGGAATGCTTTTTTTCATACTCCGCCGGAGTGGCACTGACGTATATAACCTGATTTATCTTTGATTCGAACTCATCGAAAAACAGCGGACGGTTGTCGAACGCCGACGGAAGTCTGAATCCGAATTCCACAAGATTTGTTTTTCTCGCTCTGTCACCGCCGCTCATACCCTTTACCTGCGGAAGTGTTACATGGGACTCATCCACGAGGAGAAGAAAGTCCTTTGGGAAATAGTCAAGAAGCGTATAAGGTGTTGAGCCGGGAGCACGACCTGCCATAACACGGGAATAGTTTTCAACTCCTGAGCAAAAGCCTATCTCTCGAAGCATTTCAAGATCATACCGCGTGCGCTCCTCAATGCGCTGTGCTTCAAGCAGCTTATTCTGTGAGCGGAAGAAATCGATCCGCTCCGAAAGCTCCTCCTCTATCTCGCGAAGTGCCGCTTCACGCCTGTCATCCGACACCGCATAGTGGGTAGCCGGATATATTGCCGCATAAGAGAGCGTGCGTATAAGCTCGCCGGTAACCGTATTTATCTCGGACACGCGCTCTATCTCATCGCCGAAAAACTCCACACGTATCGCCTTATCTCCGCTTGATGCAGGCAGTATCTCCACAACATCGCCCCTCACGCGGAATTTGTCGCGCACAAAGTTCACGTCGTTGCGGTCGTAGGACATGGAAATAAGCCGTTTTGTCAGCTCGTCCCTCTCCATTATCATTCCCGGGCGGAGAGCTATGAGCATACTTTGGTATTCCATCGGATCACCGAGAGAGTAGATGCAGGACACGCTTGATACTATAATAACGTCGCGCCGCTCAAAAAGTGCGCTTGTGGCACTGTGACGGAGCATATCAATTTCGTCGTTGATGGAGCTGTCCTTTTCGATATATATGTCCTTTCCGGGGATATAAGCCTCCGGCTGATAATAGTCGTAGTACGACACAAAAAATTCCACCGCATTTTCGGGAAAGAATTCGCGAAACTCCGAGCAAAGCTGTGCCGCGAGAGTCTTATTGTGAGCAAGCACAAGGGTGGGGCGGTTGACCTTGGCGATTATGTTTGCCATTGTAAAGGTTTTACCCGATCCTGTGACACCAAGCAGTGTCTGATGCTTCATTCCCGCTTCTACTCCGGCAGAGAGGCGGTCTATCGCCGCCGGCTGATCGCCTGTGGGCTTATATGGTGAGTGCAGTTTGAATCTGTCCATATCCCAAATCCTCCGGAAAATTTGTTCGCTGATTTTTTCTCACTACAATAAAGTATACCACAAATATTTTTAAATGTAAATAGGGAGAACACAAATATTTGTTCTCCCTATTATGTTATTTTTTGAAGTTTTGATTCCATTTCCACCTGCGCTGCAAGGTTATGCCATAGGCTTTAAGCTGCGGCGCGAAGAAAATCACAAGATTGATAAGCGCCATGATGATTCCAAGCTTGCCGGACCATGAATTTGTAAAAAACAGCCACAAAAGGAACAGTCCGTCAGCCAGAGCGATCCATCTTGCCTCAATTGGTATCAAAAAGAACAGGCGGAACTCTGTGTTGGGATAAAGAATGGCATATGCAAGGAACAACGAAAGATTAAGGTACATATTGCTTGCATAACCGGTGATAAATCCGGAAACCACGGCTCCGATCGCACCGAGGATATAGAATGCGGTAAATCCAAAAGCACCCCACCGTGCTTCAAGAGCAGAACCGATAAAATAATAGAAATACAGCGATAAGATTGTAAACGCAAGTCCCGACACAGGCGGAAGGAACAGGAATGTAACTATTCTCCATATCTCGCCGTCAAAAATAGCGGCGCGATCAAATGTAAGCGTATAGTAAAGGGAGACTCCCATGCTTCGTGTGAGCATAAGATTCATAAGATATACTATACCCATAGCACCGATGAGTATGAGCATAAGATTTTTTATGGCATATCTGCCGTATTTTCGCTCAAGCGAGCGAAGAAAACTCTGACGGTATTGCACAGTATCACCTCACAGTAATTATTTTACCATATTGCGGCGTATAAATCAATTTAAGGTAACATTTGTTTACAAAAAAATGACATTCTGCCCTATTTTACGGCAAGCAGATTAAGATCCCACGCCGGAACATACTCATACCGACGAAGATACAGCTCTTTATACCCAAGCTCACGCATAAGAAGCGGAAGCCGCCACATATCCTCACTTCTGTGATACATTGACACAAGCAGCTCCGGATGCCAGCACCCAATAACCTCTCGCGATCCGAGGAGTGCCTCGTATTCCGCGCCCTCCACATCATACTTTATGTAGTCGCACTTCCCCGTATACACGCTGTCAAGCCGTACCGCGGCGGTTGTTTTTATCTTTGCCCCTGTTTTAACGCCCACGTCACCAATAAGCGTTGAATTGCGGTTGCCGCCTGATGTGAACGACAGCATTCGCTCCTCATTCCACGCCGCACAATTGCAGGCAGTAATTTTATACGGCACACTTTCCGAAAAAGCGCAAAGCTTTCTGTAATTGCGTCTGTCAGGCTCAAATGCAACGACCTGTGAAAGCTCACTCACATAGCCGACAAGCTCCCTTATACTGTCGCCATTGTATGCTCCGAGGTCCGCTGTGAAGCGGTAATTCCGTGCATTAAGCACATTTTGGAACACCTCGTCGGGAGTCACTGTATGCCCTCTCAGATATTCAAGTCTTCCCGTAAGCTTATAGAGTATCACATCGCAGAAGGTACGTTTTGACAGCTCGTCCGAAAACAGCTCGCACGCCGCAGACAATTCATCCCTGTGAGCCTCAAAAAACGCAAGGTCGAACACCTCGCTGTCCGATACAACGGGTACGTCGGGAATGTAAAGCTCCCTCTCGCCTGAAATTTTGTATATATTCGAAAGCACCTCGGGAAGCTTGGAGCCAAATGACACCACAACGGCAAAATTGTCGTATTTCTCGCATATTTCCGAGTAGCTCATTACGGTTTTTCCGTGAAACTGCTGGTGACGCACAAATCCGTCCGATGCGAAAAAATCGGAAACCGCAATGCCTTTTTCCGAAAAAACGGCGAGGATCTTATCCGCGCCGTTTCCCATTCCGTACATTACTATCGGTTTTGTACTCTCACGAAGAGTCTGCCACATATCTCGCTCGACTCTTATATCATTTACCGATAAACATTTTTTCATATCTTTAAAAATCTCTTTGCGTTATTGTAGAATATATCTTCCCGTTCTTTTTCGGTGAGGTCTATCTTAAGAAAACGCTCAATTTCGCCCTCTGTGTTCTTTACGGGATAATCCGTACCGAACATAACCCGATCCGCACCGAACTTGTGAATAAGCTCTCCTGCTTTTTCGGGAGTTATGGCCCAAAGCGCGCTTGATGTGTCGTACCACACGTTTGGTCTGCCTGCAAGGCAGTTGACCGACTCGTCCCACGCCATGTATCCGCCAAGATGCGCCGCCACCGCTTCAAGCTTCGGGAAGCGGTCAAGCACACGGGCAAGCTTCTTCGGCTCTGAGAATCGGTACTGCGGACGGTTGTCGCCTATGTGAAGATAGAGCGGCATACGTCCCTCGATTATCTCATAAAGTGCCATCATACGAGGATCGTCAATGTCGATTCCCTGTATATCGGGATGAATCTTCACGCCGCGCAGACCAAGTGCTTCTGCACGCTCGACCTCAGCCGCAAAATCGGGAAAACCCTGGTGCATTCCCATAAATCCCACGGTTTCAAAGCCGTCCTCACGGGATTTTTTCGCAAGTGCCGCTATAGAATCGTTTACCTTCTGCACCTGATGCGCGTTGGTAGCCACCGAGAAAAGCAGCATACCGCGAACATTATGCGTACGGCAGTTTCTCTCAAGGTCAGCGTATGTTCCCTCTCCCTCGCACACAAATTGGTAGAATGCGTTGAGGCTTGTCACCGCCCTCTCGCTTATTGCTTCGGGATAAGTATGGGTGTGAATATCGAAGATTTTATATTTCTTTTCCATTGTGCGTCCTATACGCTTTTTTACTTAATATACAAATTCCTGATAAATAGCGCGGAGTGCATCTTCGAAATCCGATTCCTCAACTCCCACAATAATGGAAATTTCGCTGGAGCCCTGGTCGATCATGCGGATATTGATGCCCGCACCGCTTATCGCCTTGAATACGCGAGCCGCAGTTCCTTTAGCCTTTACCATAGCGCGTCCTACCACAGCTACAAGCGCAAGTCCGTCCTCGATATCTATAACATCGGGGTTTACCTGACGGCAGATACCGTTCTTAATGGCGTCTCTCTTGCCTTCGATCTCATGCGTACTGAGAACGATGCTCATATTGTCAATACCGGAGGGAAGATGTTCAAAGCAAACACCGTTGTTTTCAAGCACCTCAAGCACACGTCTGCCGAATCCAACCTCGGCATTCATCATGTCCTTTTCGATGTTGAGTACGGAGAAGCCCTTCTTGCCGGCAACGCCTGTAATAACATTGCCTGTATCGTATTTGTCGCTGTGAGATACGATAAAAGTACCGCGTGCGTCGGGATTGTTGGTGTTTCTTATATTTATCGGAATACCAGCTATTCTTACGGGAAAAATTGCATCCTCGTGAAGCACGGTTGCGCCCATGTAGGAAAGCTCGCGAAGCTCGTGGTAGGTAATCTCGCTTATAACACGGGGATTGTCAATAATACGGGGGTCTGCCATAAGGAATCCGTCAACGTCGGTCCAATTCTCGTAGATATCGCAAGTCGCCGCACGCGCAACGATTGAGCCTGTAATATCAGAGCCGCCGCGTGAGAAGGTCTTTATGGTGTCATTGGGCATTGATCCGTAGAATCCGGGGATAACCGCATATTCATGCTGTTTAAGAGTCTGGGAAAGCACAGAGTTTGTACGCTCTGCATCAAATTTTCCGTTGTCATTAAAGAAGATAACTTCAGCGGCATCAATAAAGTCAAAGCCAAGATATTTTGCCAGAATTTTGCCGTTCAGGTATTCGCCGCGGCTTGCCGCAAAATCGCGTCCTGCCTTATGGATAAATGCATTCTTTATGAGATGGAAATCCTGCTCCAAGGAAAAGTCAAGCTCCAGCTCACGAATTATGCCGTTGTAGCGGTCCTCGATCTCACCGAAGCACTTGCCGATATCCTCACCCTTTGCCGCAAGCTCGTAGCAGGAGTAGAGCATATCAGTCACCTTGGTATCGTTCTTGTGACGCTTACCGGGAGCTGAGGGCACCACATATCTGCGCTCCGGCTCGGCTTTGATAATATTTGCAACCTTTTTAAACTGTGCGGCATCAGCAAGAGAGCTTCCGCCGAATTTTACAACTTTCAGCACGATAATTACCTCTATTTTAAAGAATATTGATTGTCTAGATAAGCATACATACTATATTATATGAAAAAAGCCGTGCTTTGTCAAGTAAAACACGGCTCTTTTATTAAATTTCGTAGGCGTTGACAGTGAGGGGGCTAAAACTTGCCGCCCCAATGTACATTTTAACAAACTAAAACACAGTTTTTCAAGGTATTGTCAGCGATTATCCGCCGTTATTTATATATTCGAGGTATTCCTCAAGACACATTCCGGACTGATACATACGCTGTGCATGATAGCGTCCAACGTAGCGGTAATGCCACGGCTCGTAGTCAATACCCGTAACGTTTATTTTATCTTCAGGATAACGGAGGATAAATCCGAACTTCCAGCAGTTGTCGCGAAGCCATCTGAACGCATCGGTGTTTCCAAATGATTTGTCCGCGCCGGAGGCTATATTGTGCATATCAAGGCACAGTCCCGTCTGATGCTCACTTGAGCCGGGAGGATTTGAGAAGGATGCAACCTTATCGTAATCTCCGCCGTGGATGCCAAGATAGTAATTAAACAGATATTCCTGATAACTGTAGCTTCTGTAAGCGCTTGTCACGCTGACATCCTCAAATCCTGCCGCACGCAGTTCCTTGAACAGTGCCTCAAGAGCCATAGCAGCATTTTCACGAAGCATCTGCATCTCACGTCCGTCATCGCGCGTAGCCGATACGCTCATAAGATCCTGCGGTGCATAGTCAGAGGGAAGCTTGTTATTTACGTTTACAAGAGTAAGGAACTCGGTAGTGTTGCCCGGATTCATGTACTCCTCGTATACTGTAAGGTTTGTGACAAATCCAAGATCGGGCATACTTGCCAGTGCCTCTTCTTTCTCATCAAGCGGATCAAGTCCGAAAGGCGACTGAAGCAGGAATGACAGCTCTGCATATTCCGGCTCGGTATTTTTATCAAGCTTTCCGTTTTTATTAAGATTGGTTATTATCCGCTCTACAGTGACCTTGTGCGCCCGTTCATCAACGACCGTGTTAAGTCCCTTAAAATATGTGCTTACAAAATCCACCGGTACATAAAGCTCGTCGTCCTCAAAATAGCACTCGGCTCCAAGTCTTGTCTCCACATCGTTCACATACACAACGCGTGAATCTGTAACAAAACGTATTGTCTCTGCCTCATCGCCCTTGATGACATATTTTATATCTTCAACAGACCCCGTCACCGCAAGATCGCACATTTTTGCAATATCGGTAAAGCTTATATATACTCTGCCGTTTCTCTGTGACTTCACATAAGGAAGCGAATATTTTTCGTCTCCGATAACATAACTGTACCGCGACGAATCTTTGGAATCAACATGAGTAAGATCCAAAAACAGGAGTGCCGCCGATACTGCGCACATAATGGCGAATACCGCCAAAAACAGTACAGCTCTTGAAAAATAGGTCTTTATTCTGGCTGAACGGCGTTTTTTAATATAGTATTTTTCTCTCTGTCTGTTTACTCTGTTTATTTCGATCTGTTCCGGAGTAAGTCTCACACGGTCACGCTCGGCACGACGGTTATTCGGTGTCTGAGCAGAAATACGGCTCATTGATGAATTGGCGGCAGGTCTGCTGCCATTTCGCCGATATCCCGACTGAGCTTGTCCTGACGCACCGCCCTGTCTTCTAATATTGGGATTCTGCACCTGTGCGCGCGCGGTTTTGCCGCCCGCATTTACGCCTGCCTGCCTTGGCGGCGTATTTTTACTTGTGCCGTTATTAACGGAACGGTTTTTGTATCCATTCGGCTGACGGTTATTGTTCATATACATCCCCATTTTAAGTTATATATTGGCGCAAAATTGCGCCCAAACGCCTTTATGTGATCACACACAGATATTATAACATAAATTTTCCTTGTTGTTTCTCTTTGAAAATTTATGTTCAAATAAAAGCTTCCCTATTCCGTCTCCGCTTGACGGAGACATTCCATGCTTTTATTATAACATAAATTTTCCTTGTTGTTGCTCTTTGAAAATTTATGTTCAAATAAAAGCTTCC
>JAEIGA010005415.1_pt1 | contig 19520 bp, 16 predicted proteins | sample 9270691 | NCBI WGS metagenome assembly JAEIGA01 (sample SAMN17057246, study PRJNA624740) | gut metagenome | biome: biome; isolation source: fecal sample | host: Bos grunniens | place: China: Xizang | collected 2019 | reverse complement strand
TAACATTTTTGTTGCCACGACGGCTACGAACCCATCCTCTTACGTTGATGAGTTGTCCTTCTCCTGCGAGTTGCAGGGCGTTGATAATTTCAGTTCTTTTCATTAGTATAGTATATTATAATTTTCGCCAAAAGATATTCAGCCCGCAAAGGTACGAAAAAATATGCAGATACGCAAGCATATTTAGTTCGCCCAAATACCATTTTTAGAATTCGAATTTATAGTCATGCTTGCGCATAAGATGGTGCGAGGCTCGATATGGGTAGCCACCGTTGTGGGTTGTTGATATGTTTTCTTGTTGTTCATATGCTTGATGATTTTTGAGGGTTGTATAGTGTTAAATTATTTATTTTACGACGAATACTTTCTTTCCATTGATGATGTAGAATCCCGAAGCAGCAGGCTCTGTGATGCTGCGTCCCATGATGTCGTAGGTGCCTTGCATAGCAGGAGCAATCGTGCCATTTTCGGTGATATTATCTACGGCTGTCGTCGTCTCGTCGGCTTTGTTCATGGTCACTCTTCGTCGTCCTTGTACAGGTGCTGGTGCTTGAGTAAGTGCCTCTAAATCAGAGGCTGAGAAATAAGCACGGTTTGCAAGCATACCGCAATTTTGTCCACACTTTTGGATCACATTTTGATATACGATGTAATTGCCTGTGAGCACATTATTTTCAGCGGGATCAATTTGTTCGAATGAGCCGACTAATCCGTTGTAGGATTTAGGTTCAGCGACAGTCTCGTTGCCTTGTACGAGTTTGATTTCTGTTGCCTCTGCTAAGAAGATGTATGGCATACCCGCTTCAAGTTCAGTGACTTGGTCGAAGATGATTTTGTTGTCCTCTTTGCCAGCAACTTCGTAGAATGTAGCGCCTGTGTAGTTAGGAATATTATACGGCATGCAGATTGTACCATAGTGTCCAACTTTTGTTTCTTCACGCTTGGTGATAGTGGCATTTTCGATTTTTGCAGGGATAACCATGGGGAAGGTTGAGTAGCCCTTGTTGCCTGCATTGCTAGTTGCATAATTCTTAAAGCCGCTAGTGGTACCATCTGTATAGTAGAGGAATGTACGATTTCCAATCGTATATAAATTGCCGTCGTATGTCCATTGACAAGCATTGTTATTAAGAGTTAATTCCGCGGAACTAGCGATGCCTTTTAAGTAGTTTGTGCCATTTTTGAATGTTGCAGTATTACCCTCTATAGAACATTCCCATGTGATGGAAGCCTCGTCATCTACGTAGTAAATGATACCATTGATAATTTCCACTTCAACTGCACGGAGGGTGTTTTGTTTGGTGTCGTCTACGTATTCTGCTTTCATCGCATAGTATTTGCCATCGTATTGTGCGAGGATAACTACATTTTCGGTCTTTTTAACCGTAATGATACAGGCTACTTCTGCATCTTTGTGTGTCTCGTTGCCAGCGAAATGGGCTGTGATGATAGCCGTACCTGCAGCGTTAGGAATCAAGTTGATAGTACCTGTGCTTGATACGGTGGCTAGGTATTCGTTGCTAGAGGTAAAGGTGATGCCCTCTAGGCAATTAGGATTGTTGAGCGTAGGAGCTGTGAATGGAGCGCCCACCAGTAATTCTACAGCATCAGTACTCCATGATATATTGGCTTCTTCACGATTGTCTTCGGTATATTGCCATGTGATGGTTACAGATGTTAGGTACATAGCGTCTGATTTAGAACGGAAGCCGATATATTTATAATCATTAGTAATGTCTAAGATTGTTTGTCCGTCTGCTTTTTTGAGCAAGCCTAATAATGTTCCTTGTAGATTTATATTGTATAAATCACTTGCAGCTTTGTATGGCGTGTTACTGCCATAGATGTATAGTGTTCGATCATCGTTTGTATTTTCGTTCCATTCTATCTCAATTCGTCTTACAAGACCACCAGAAACGGTGGAAACTACGCCTGATAGATTATTGGTTGTATTTAATTGGATAGAAGTGTTGCCAGCAGCACAATAGGCCATATATTGTGCTTTGGAGTGATCTTCGTTTACTGCTGATTTAGCTGTGATTTCTTTATAACTTGATGTAGACCATCCACACCAAGCATTGTTAAGGATATCCGTCACGCCACCTTCTATTGGGTCAGGTGTTGGGTCGGGATCAGGTTCTGGGTCTGGGTCAGGCTCTGGTTCTGGAGTTTCGCCACCGCCAGAGGTGTATTCATAGTAGACAGTAACAGACGTTGCCCATGCAGCCGCACTGACTACGCATGAGATAGGAGGTAATTTGCCGTTAGTAGGGGTTATTGTTACAATCGTAGTATTATTTGTTGCTGTAGCATTTTCCCACGTTGAATTTATAAAGTTTGTTGCATAATCAGATGATCTTGTTTTTATGGTTATGTTAGTAATGGTAATATTATTTGCAGGAGAAAATGTGATTTTTTGATATTGATAGAATCGAGTTTCAGTGCCATTCCCCACTGCATTATTTGCATTTGTTCTTGAAGTGTTTTTGTCAAGAACCATGTTAACATCTGTTGCAGACCATGTGACTTGCGTTGTGCTTGATGCACTATAGGAATCACTTGTTAAATCCCATGTTACTTCCTCTGCTTGTATGTGGTTAATACCGATGGTGAGGAGCATTAGGCATAAGAGAAGATGTCTTCCCTTGTTTAAGATGGTTTGCAGAATGGTAGAAGTGTTCATAATATATATAGTTTAATCGGTTGATAAATGCGGTTGTATTTCTATTGTATCCCTATTGTATCCCTATTATATCGCTCTTACAAAACTCTTATGAAACTCCCGTGAGGTTCCGATGAGGTTCCGATCAGGTTCCGATGAGATTCCGATGGTAGAAGACGGCATGTAGGTGGCAACAGGATGGGGAGGTGTCTAAAATGGGGTGATATCGTCGTCTAATTTTGCCCCTTCTGCTTCTACTGGTATAGCATTGAGTTTGCTACGTGTAGTCTCGTATTGTACGTTGGCGTACATATCGTCGTCATAGGCATCGTTTTCGTTTTGGAAACGCGTGTACTTGCCAATGAATCGTAGCCAAATCTCATCTGTGGCACCATTACGGTGCTTCGCCACGATGATTTGTCCCAATCCTCGTAGGTCTTTTCCATTGCCATCGTCGTAGAGTTTGTAGTACTCCGGTCTATGGATAAAGCAAACCATATCTGCATCTTGCTCGATAGCTCCCGATTCGCGTAGGTCGGAAAGCAATGGTTTTTTTCCGTCGACATTGCTATTGCTAGAGTCACGTTTCTCGACATTACGGCTCAACTGACTAAGCGCAATGACCGGTATGTCCAACTCCTTGGCCAGGCCTTTGAGGGTACGTGAGATGATACTGACCTCCTGTTCGCGGCTGCCGAAGAAAGCACCGTTGGCATTCATGAGTTGTAGGTAGTCGATGATAATGACTTGTATGCCTTTTTCTCGTACCAATTTGCGTGCTTTGCTTCTCAATTCGAAGACACTGAGACCCGGTGTGTCGTCGACATAAATAGGTGCATCTCCGAGTGGTCGTATGCCGTTTTCGAGTTTTTCCCATTCGGCTTGTGAGAGCCTTCCGTTACGGATTTTGTTACCTTCGATTTCGCATACATTCATGATAAGACGGTTGACGAGCTGTACGTTGGACATCTCCAAAGAGAAGATAGCAACCGGTATCTTGTAGTCCACCGCGATGTTCTTCGCCATAGACAGGACGAATGCCGTTTTACCCATGGCAGGACGTGCGGCGATGATGACTAGGTCGGATTTTTGCCATCCCGATGTGATCTTATCCAACTCGGTGAATCCGCTAGGTATGCCCGAAATGCTTCCTTCGTTTTTAGATGCATTTCTCATTCGCTCGAAGGCTTCACCAATGACGGGCGAAATATGTGTGACGTCTCTTTTTTGTGAGCGTTGTGATATCTCAAAAATTTTAGCCTCTGCATCTTGTAGGAGTTCGTGCACGTCTTGTGTTTCGTCGTACCCCGCTTCCTCTATTTGGCATGCCACTGTGATGAGGTCGCGTGCCGTAGCTTTTTGTGCTACGATCTGTGCATGGTAGCGTAAGTGTGCCGCAGAAGCGACACGCTGTGTGAGTTCGCTGAGATATACGACCCCTCCTGCCTGCTCAAGATTTCCCATGGCCTTGAGTTGCTCCACGACGGATAGTATATCAATAGGTGCATCCTTGGTGGATAGAGCACGTATAGCCTCAAATATATGGCGATGTTGGTCCGAATAGAAAGATTCGGGCGTAAGAAGGTCAGCGATGCTTGCAAAAGCATCTTTTTCAATCATCAACGCTCCAATCACGGACTTTTCGAGCTCCAACGCTTGTGGTGGAAGTTTGCCCAATTCGTTGGCCCCTACTTTGATGATGGTAGGTTGTGTAGTTTTGCGTTTTGTTTTATTTGTTGATGTTGCCATATATCTTAAGTAGTTCGTATGCTGCAGTGAAGCTGCTGATTTCGTTGTTGAATACTCGTTGCTCTGTACGCGCAATGATTCCCTCCATGGTTTGTGACTTGTAGAATCCATCGAGTAGGTTTTGGTTGATGGTTTCGTACATCCAATATTTAGCTTGTTGCGTACGTAGGTGGTCTAGATATCCGTTCTCGCGCGCGAACCTTATATAGTCTTCTACCATATTCCAAACATCCATGATGCCATTGCCTTCTACCGCAGAGCAAGTGACGGCATATGGTTTCCATCCCGATTCGGTAGGCGGAAAAAGAGCGAGTGCGTTTTTGAAGCTTACCTTGGCCGCTTCTGCTCTTTCGATATTCGCTCCGTCGCATTTGTTGATAGCAATACCGTCTGCCATCTCCATGATACCTCGTTTGATACCTTGCAGTTCGTCGCCAGTACCGGTGACTTGTAGGAGCAGGAAGAAGTCGACCATAGAGTGCGCTGCTGTCTCTGACTGTCCTACTCCCACCGTTTCGACGATGATGGTGTCGAATCCCGCCGCTTCGCAAAGTACGATGGTTTCACGGGTTTTGCGCGCTACTCCTCCGAGGCTACCCGCTGAAGGGCTAGGTCGTATGAAGGCATTGCTCTCGACAGAGAGTTGGTTCATGCGTGTTTTGTCGCCAAGGATACTACCTTTGCTTCTTTCGGAGGAAGGGTCGATAGCGAGTACCGCGAGGTGCTTTCCCATGCGGCATAGCTGTGTGCCGATGGCTTCGATGAACGTGGATTTTCCTGCACCTGGCACGCCGGTGATACCTAGTCGGATGGCATTTCCCGCATGTGGAAGGCATTTTTCGATGACTTGTTGTGCGATGACTTGGTCGCTAGGTAGGTTGCTCTCGATGAGTGTGACAGCTTGGCTCAACAAGCGCAAGTCTCCGCGCAAGATTCCCTCGACATATTCGTCGGCGGATAGCACCTGCTTTTTTCGTCGGAAAGTGGCATAAGGATTGACGGATGGCAGGTTTTCTACGCCTGCGTTGACAGTCAAGCCCTTGTATTCCTTATCGTTTTCTGGATGTTTCATGCGTATTTTATTCTACCGTCCATTCTACGGTGATGTTTTTAACTGGCTGTGAAGGGTCGTCACAAATAATGGTGATCACACGTGAGAAGTGCCCCGCTTTGTTTGCCGTGACTTCAAGTTTTATATCAGCTTTTTTGCTGCTTTTGATAGGTGTCTTAGGCATTACTGCTTTCAGCGCGGTGTCGTTGACAACTACACGATGTATCGTCATAGGATTGATGCCGATATTTCCCAAAGTGAGTTTGGATTGCAGTTTCTTTCCCACTTTCACCGTTCCCATATTGATAGATGATTCGACCTCAAGGATAGGTGCTTGTTGGCGTTGCTCTACGGTCATTTGTGAGAAGTCTTGTTTGATGTCCGTGCGCAAGGTGATGGCATATGCATCGGTGAACTCTTCTTTGCCATTGACGATGACATACACTTTGCTCGTCAGTGGACCATAAACGGGACATTCCTCGGAAGCAATCGTGAGTTGTAACTCGCCTTTCTCGCCCGGTTTAACCTCTTTTAGTGTCGCCAATGCCTTGATATAGGTATCAGCTTTGTCGGTGGCACATCCTACATGGATAGTCGTATTGGTAGTGTTGGCATATTCGATAGCAACGGTTCTCTTATTTCCTTTAGTCATCGAGCCGAAGTTGTGGGTTTTCTTTTTGAGTTTGAGTACCCCCATCGTGATAGGATATTGCTCAGAAGAAGTAGCAGGCTTAGGGATCACCTCTCCCTTGATATAGATGCGTTGGGTAGGTTCGGTAGCGTTGCTAGTGATGGTGACGGTTTTTTGGAATCGTCCGGGTCTGCCGTTTGGGTTGTAGGTGACAGTGATGTTGCCTTTTTGTCCTGGTTCGATAGGCTCGTGTGTCCATTTAGGAGTAGTGCATCCGCAACTAGCACGCACGTTGGTGAGCACCAAAGGTACCATACCTTCGTTGGTGAATTCAAAGATGGTTGTTACACGGCCGTCGGCTTCGTTGATTTTTCCGAAGTCGTGGGTTGTTTTTTCAAATGTCAAAACAGGCTCTTGTGCCATAGCTGCGATGCTGAGAACGATAGCAGCCAATAAAATCATTTTTTTCATATATACTAATCTTAACTAATTTCTATCACATCTACCGCGGTAATGCTTTCGATCGCTCGGATTTTCATGCATATTTGGCTTACCACTTTTTGCTTGAATACAATGAGCTCTAGGTCGCATCGGAACAATGATCCTTCTGAGGTTACATGCAGGTCGCGCATGTTAATCTTGTGTTCGTTGCAAATGATATTCAATATACGCATTAGCACTCCGAAGGAATCCGCGCCTTTGATATGGACTTTTGCTAGGCGCGGTTTAGCATCTCCAGTTTGCTTGAGTAGTGCGAGTAATCCATTGACTTTTTTGAAATATTTTTTGATGCTATCCTTGGCTTTAGCGGTGACCGCAATCTCCATCCATTCAGGTTCGGGCTTCTGCTTTTTGGACGTCAGTATCTCTACTTGGTCTCCACTTTGCAAGATATAACTGATGGGTCGTGCGCTTCTGTTGACATTAGCACCGATACAATGTTCACCTAGTTCGGTATGTAATTGATATGCGAGGTCCAAAACCGTGGCACCTTGCGCCAAAGTGCGTATATCTCCCTTTGGCGTGAAGACAAAGACCTCATGGGCGAAAAGGTTGAGTTTGAAGGTATCCAAGAATGCTATAGCATCGGGGTCAGGATTGGCCAGGACATCTTTGATTTCTTTTAGCCATTTATCCAATTCACCTCCGCTGTTTTCGCCCGTTTTGTATTTCCAATGTGCGGCCAATCCATGTTCGGCTAATTCGTGCATACGATTGGTTCGAATCTGGACTTCGATCCATTGACCGTGCTGCCCCATTACGGTGACGTGCAAAGCTTCGTATCCGTTGGCTTTAGGCATAGAAATCCAATCTCGAATACGCTCAGGGTGAGGTCGATAGATTTCCGTGATGGCTGAATATATCATCCAACATTGGTCTTTCTCTGAGAATTCGGCACTAGGTTCAAACACAATGCGTGCGGCTAAAAGGTCGTATATTTGTTCAAAAGGAACACCTTTTTTTGTCATTTTTTTGTGTATTGAATAGACCGACTTAGTACGTGCATATAACTTGTAGTTATATCCCATCATGGTTAGTTTTTTGCGGATAGGTGCAGCAAATTCCTCAAAGTTGCTCATTTGTGCATCTTTGTTGGCATGTAACTTAGTCTCTATCTCTGCATAAGCTTCCGGGTATTCGTATTTGAAGCTAAGGTCCTCAAGTTCCGTTTTAATGGGAAATAACCCCAATCTGTGCGCCATAGGTGCGTAGATATACTGGGTTTCGGCAGCAATTTTACGTTGCTTATCAGGGCGTTGCGCAGCTAATGTTCGCATATTATGCAGTCGGTCGGCTAGTTTGACCAGCATTACACGAATATCGTCAGACATGGTTAGCACCAATTTTCTGACGTTCTCAGCTTGCTTCATAGCTTTGTCTGCGAATACTCCCCCCGATAATTTTGTCAGTCCCTCAACGATGGTTGCAATCTTATCTCCGAATAGGCGTTGTATATCTTCGATGGTATAGTCGGTATCTTCGACTACATCGTGTAACAATGCAGCACAGATGCTTGTGCTACCCAATCCAATCTCTTTGACCACGATACGTGCAACAGATAGCGGGTGCATCATATATGGCTCACCAGATAGACGACGCACGCCATTGTGCGCCTGCTTGGCTAGATGGTAAGCACGCTCAATCAGCTCCACACGTTGGCTGTGCATAGAATGGAGATAATCATTCAAAAGTGCATGATACTCATCATCTATCATTCGTTCCTCTTCAGGGGTAAAATCGCTGACTACCATATCGTTTATTCTGCTCGTTTTACAAGTGAAACTATTTGTTATACAAATGAGCCGACAAAATTACAACTTTTTTTGCATATATGCAAATAAAAAATGAATAAATAAAATAAAAAATAACTAGCGCGATTTCATGATGAATTGTTTTGGGTTTGTGTTTGAGGCTTTTGGTGTTGGGTGTTAAGAAGGATGCATCCGTCTTTTTTTGAAAATAATACTCGTTTTCTTGCGTATTTGCATTTTTTTTTGTACCTTTGCCACGAAAAATGATGAATGACCTCAAAGCATATTTGCCAACAACCAAAAAGGAGTTGCTACTCCGAGGATGGGAAGAAGTGGATGTGATACTCTTCTCTGGAGATGCGTATATTGATCACCCTGCATTTGGGGCGGCCGTTATAGGACGTGTACTAGAAGATGCTGGATACAAAGTGGCGATTGTACCACAACCCGATTGGCGTGGAGATTATCGAGATTTTACCAAACTTGGCAAACCCCGACTCTTCTTTGCAGTCACAGCAGGGAGTATGGACTCAATGGTCAACCACTACACTGCAGCGAAAAGATTGCGCTCAGACGACGCCTATACTCCGGATGGGAGAGCTGGAAGCAGACCTGACTACTGTACTATAACCTACTGTAATATCCTCAAACGTCTATACCCAGACGTACCCATTGTAATAGGAGGAATAGAAGCCTCGATGCGGCGGCTGACACACTATGACTATTGGGCAGATAAACTCATGCCCAGCATATTGGTTGATTCCCAAGCGGATGTGTTGGTCTATGGTATGGGAGAGAAGCAGGTGTTGGCAGTGGCTAGGTGCTTAGAGGGCGCTGCAAGTGGCAATAAGTTAACATCGAGAGGATGGGAGGCTATCCCACAGATTGCGTATCTCACAGAAGATAATCCTACCCAATTGCTACTTGACTCTACTCATGCATACACCATTCTAGCTAGCCACGAAGAGGCTGTAAAAAGCAAGCGAGTACATGCGGAAAACTTCCGTCTGATAGAAACAGAAAGCAATAAAATAAAAGCGACAACCATCATACAAGCCGTAGGAGATAAGTATGTGGTGGTAAATCCCCCTTACCCTACAATGACTACGGAAGAGTTGGATGCAATATATGAGTTGCCTTTTCAGTATCATCCACACCCGAAATACAAAGGGAAACGTATACCAGCATATGAGATGATTCGCTTCTCGGTGTGCATGCACAGAGGATGTTTTGGAGGGTGTAGTTTCTGCACTATCTCTGCTCACCAAGGCAAACAAATTACATCACGATCTCAAGAAAATATTTTGCGACAAATCCATAAACTCAAAGATTTGCCAGATTGGAAGGGATACTTGAGTGATTTAGGAGGCCCTAGTGCAAATATGTACGGCATGCATGGCAAGGATATTAGTATGTGCGAAAAATGCGTACGCCCCAGCTGCTTACACCCTAATGTATGCAAAAATCTTAACCAAGATTTTCAACCATTGTTGGATATATATAATAAGGTAAATCGACTGCCATATATCAAGAAGGCGTTTGTGGGAAGTGGTGTTAGATATGACTTGATGAACGAGCAGTATGGGAAGCAACTCATTACTCATCATGTATCAGGAAGATTGAAAGTGGCACCCGAACATACGTCAGATAGCGTTCTGAAAATAATGAGAAAACCATCCTGGAAACTGTATGAAGAATTTCATTATTTCTTTCAGAAAATCAATGAGCAAGCAGGGTTGAAGCAGCAATTGATACCCTATTTTATCTCATCGCATCCAGGCTGCACCAATCAAGATATGCAGCAATTGGCAGAACGATGCCGCCAATTACACTACAAACCAGAGCAGGTTCAAGATTTTACACCTACACCCATGACGCTCGCTACAACGATGTTCTACACTGGCCTTAATCCATACACGATGGCGCCAATCTACGTGGCAAAAAGCCAAGCTGAAAAGCAGAAACAAAATAGCTACTTCTTTTGGTGGAAAAAAACACAACAAATAAGCAAAAAAAATACACGTAATTATGGCAAAGAGAAAAAAATATAAAATTAATCCAGATACACTTGTACTAGAGCAAGTGGAACATGGTTTGCGCTATTGGTTGCGACAAACCGGTATTTATATTTTGGGTGGAGTGGTATTAGGAGTTATCTTTTTGTACCTCTTCTTGATTATTTTCCCTTCGCCACGCGAGAAACAATTGCTCCGTGAGAAAGAATTGCTAGAGGCAGAAATGGCAACTCTTAACCGACAAGTAGACCAAATGCAAATCGTAATGGCCGATCTTCAGCAGAGAGATGACAATCTGTATCGAGTTTTATTTGGAGCAGAACCTATACCGCTCAGCATTCGGCAGGGTACTCAACGGAAAATAGCCTATTATGAGGAGTTGGCACAAATGACCAACAGCCAATTGGCAGCAGACTTGGCTCTCAAGGTAGATGTGCTAGAGAAGGAATTATATGTCCAAGCAAAATCCTATGACGAGGTTTTAGAACTTGCTAAAACACAGGAAATTCGTATGGAAAATATACCTGCTATTCAGCCAGTTATGAATAAGGATCTGAAGCGCGTGGCATCGGGATTTGGACTGCGTATTGACCCTGTATATCATGTACGTAAGTTCCACCAAGGTATGGATTTTACTGCACCTACAGGCACTGAGATATTTGCTACCGGTAATGCCACTGTGAAATTTACGGGTTGGAAACAGGGATATGGAAATACTGTGATTTTGGATCATGGATTTGGATATGAGACTTTATATGCCCACTTATACAAATCCCTCGTGCGTAAAGGACAACGCGTGCGTCGCTCGGATATAATCGCATTAGTAGGAAATACTGGTAAATCTACGGGTCCACACCTGCACTATGAGGTGCGATTGAATGGTAAACCTGTTGATCCGCGCAACTACTATTTCTACGATTTATCACCTGAGGAATACGACCAAATGATTCAACTATCTAACAATTTTGGTCAAATGTTGGATTAACCCAAAATGTCTCCATTTAAGCAAGAAAAGTATTGATGGCTAGTTGCGCTCGACTGCCTATTACAACGAGGCGATATACCAATAACTCGCGCAAGTTAGGAGCCAAATCAAAAACACCAGCACCAGTGGTCTTAATATTAGACTGAATAGCAGCGCCGCCTAAGCGGAAAAAGCGATATAGCTGCTGGATATATCCATTGGTGACAATTGGTTTGTAGGGCATATCTATACCTGCTTCTTGCAAGGAATCAATCGATAACTGACTTTTAATCAGCATTTTGAAAGACTTGTACATGTGGCATAGGGCATACTTGTCGCTATCACACATAGGCCACAATTGTAGTAACGATTGCACATCCGAGCGTTCTTCCTCTTCTATATTAAGCAAAGCATCGTTGCTCCATGGTAACAGCCAGTTGGCAGATTGCTCGCGAAAGAATGGGTTGGTGTAGAATGTGCGGAATAGCAGGAAATTTTGATCTAGCTGCAGTTTGGAGATGTGTTCCATCTCATTTTGACGGCTGCGTATTATATCATAGAATTCGTTGGATTCTCGCTGGTTGATGAGTGGCATTAGCTCCTGGGTTAGTTGCTGATTAAAAATCTCCATTCGGTTTATTTGAGTAGTGCGAGCGATGTTGGTGAGTGCCGTAAAACTGAGCTCTGGGGCATATGTGAGTACCTCTTGGATTTCACTTAGGAGGGCACGATCTCGGCGTATATACGAGTCGTGCTGTATCATTACGAGCAATAATCCGACTAAGACACGCTCAAAGCCTTCAGGAGAGATACCATCACAACACGTGATAAGGAGCATAAGGTTTTCCTTATTCCATGGATGTTCTAAAAGGTTGATTGTGAGTCCTGAGATAGCCATCAATCCGTCGGTGGGATTACTGGTATCTTGGGTGTAAACATAAAAGTCCGCCACATCATCTTCTGTGAATGTAGCATGATTGCGATAATAATTGAAAAGCTCGTTGCTGCTCACGGGTAGAATCTTTAGAATTCTTCTCGGATAAGGTAGTTGTTGCGTTCGGAAGAGTTGCGGATAATCAATTCTCCTAGGAATCCCGCAAGGAAAAGCATACAACCTAGAATCATCATCAATATACTGAGATGGAAATATGGATTTACACCTACCAGCATGGCATGTACTCCACTGGCAAGAGCATGTAATTTCATTGCTCCTACAATTATAATGGCCACAAAACCAAGAATAAACATCACACTCCCTACTAAGCCAAAGAAGTGCATAGGCTGTTTGCCGAACTTATTTAGGAACCATAGCGTTAACAGGTCGAGATAGCCATTGACAAACCGATTCAATCCAAACTTGCTGACGCCAAATTCACGTTTGCGGTGTTGTACAACTTTTTCGCCAATCTTATTGAATCCAGCATTTTTGGCAAGGTAAGGTATATATCGATGCATCTCGGAAAAAACCTCGATATTTTTTACAACCTCATTGCGGTATGCTTTGAGTCCGCAGTTCATATCATGTAACTTGATACCCGTAACCCATCGTGCTGTCGCATTGAACAGTTTGCTAGGCAGGTTCTTGGTTAGTTTATTATCGTATCGCTTTTGTTTCCAACCGCTTACAACGTCGTATCCCTCATGGGTTATCATGTGAAATAAATCTGGAATTTCATCTGGTGAATCTTGTAAGTCTGCATCCATGGTAATGACTACATCGCCCTTTGAAGCTTCAAATCCACAGTATAGGGCTGCTGATTTACCATAGTTGCGACGAAAGCATATACCATGTACATTGTGGTTGCTTTGATGTAATTGCGTGATGATTTTCCACGAATTGTCGGTAGAACCATCGTTGACGAAAATAATCTCATATGTATATTTGTGCGCTTGCATCACGCGCACAATCCAATCGTGCAGAACCGGTAAACTCTCGGCTTCGTTATACAAAGGTACGATAATTGAAATATCCATAAAATGCGTATTTATCCAATTAAAAACATTTAGCGGTGCAAAAGTACAGAAAATTTATGAATTAAGCAAGTATAAATGTTATTTTTTGTTTTTTTTTGTAGTTTTTCTTGCGTGTTTCAATAAAAATGCTTATCTTTGCAGCAAAAACTAGTTTGTCTGTTTGAATAATATAGCCCTTATGCGTAGAACTGAAGAAGATTTTGGCAAGCTCTGGGAGCTGAATGTGGTCTGGAATCATCTGACTCCAGACGAGAAATCGTATATAGACCAACACACATCAATCCGGCATTTTCGTAAGAACGAAACGATTTATAATGAGGGTGATTTGACGGAGCATGTAGTGATGGTGGTTCGTGGAACAGTTCGCTTATCCAAGGAGGGCGTTGGTCAACGTCTACAGATTATCCGTTTGTTGAAGCCATATGATACGTTTAGTTATCGTAGTGCCATGGCTGGGGATTGTCACTCGACATCTGCAACAGCATTAGAGGCATCGGTGTTGTATTACGTAGAGCGTGATGCCTTTTTGACAGTAATACAAAGAAATATAAAGTTTTGCTATGCAGTATTGGTGGCGATGTCAAGAGATTTAGGTATCTCAGAAACTCAGACCGTAAATTTGACTCAAAAACATATTCGTGGTCGTTTAGCAGAGACATTGCTCACTTTGGCTCAAACATATGGATATGAGGGTGATGGTTCGACAATTGCAATGTATATGGCTCGTGAGGATTTGGCGAATATGTCGAATATGACAACTTCGAATGCGATTCGCACTTTATCTCAGTTCGCTTCAGAGGGTTTGATTGCATTGGATGGTCGTAAGATAAAATTATTAGATACCAATGAGTTAACACGAATCAGCCGTTTGGGATGATGTTTTCTCTGCTTTTGTTGATACATTCGGTGTCTGCCTCTTTTTTAACAGGGGGTATATTGCCTGATGGAAAAGTGGATAAGGTGGTGGGTGCTCCGAATGCGTGGCATGCTCCAGTGATGGGTGTGGATATGCGTGTGGGCTTGGCACCAGAATGGCAATCGCTGCAGGAATGGAATAATGCGACTGTAGGTGTGGGTTTGGGATATTGGCATTTGGGACATGAGAAGTTGGGTCATGCCATTACACCTTATATATATATGGATATACCGTTGGTTTGTTTGTCGCATTTCGAACTTGGGCTGCGTCCTGGTATTGGCGCTGCCTTTATGACAAAGACGTATCGCAATACAGTGTCAGAGGGGCATATGTTTGTGGATATGACTGATGCTAACCAATGTATAGGTAGTGTGACTAACCTGTATTTTCCTGAGGCTTTGTATGTGAATTTTCCGATAGCTAAAGGGTGGGGTATATCGTTGGCTGGAGGTTGGTATCATATAAGCAATGGTAGTACGCGTCAACCTAATTCGGGTTATAATATTTTTGCAGGGGAAGTGGGTTTGCATTATAGACCATCTATGAGCTCTAATACTAGAGAAGAAAATGCAGTGTCCAATATATCACGTGATGCGTATAAGCGATGGTCTGTGTTGGGAGCAGTATCTGCTGGTGGAAGACAGGTGTATTATCGTGATAATCAAACTTTTGCAGTCGCTTCTATGCATGCATCAGCATATTGGCATGCGCATACTATATTCCATTTGGGAGCTGGGTTGGATGTGTTTTATGATGGTGCATATGTGCAGCGTGATACGAAGTTTGGTAAGACCCATTTGGCAGCCGCTGAGAGCGGTGATTGTTGGCGTGTGGGCGTGAGTGTGCAACCTACTTTCGTTGTGGGGGATTTTACTGCCGGTTTGCATGTGGGTGCGTATGTACATGATCCAGTGAAGGAATTGGAGCCAAAGGATGAAGCGATGCAGTCATCAACGGGTAGGATAGATAAGCCGATGTTTTATAAATACGATTTGCTAAAGGCTGGTAGTGCAGGTTATCCTGATGGTTGGCTATACACTTCTTTGGTGCTTCGCTATCATTTACCGTGCCATTTATTTGTACAAGGAATGATGAAAAGTCATTTAACAAAGGTCGAGTTTATATCTTTAGGTTTAGGATTTTATTACTAAATATTAAAAAAAAGATGTAAATCTTGCAGGAATGAAAAAAAAGTAGTACCTTTGTGCGATTTTTAGAAAATAATAAATAACTAGTAATATGGCAAAGAAAAAACAAACTGTAGAGGATCAAAATCTTGAAAATGTTCAAGAAGCCCTCAACACCACTAGTGCGTGGATCGAAAAAAATCAAAACAAACTGACTTGGGCAACTACTATCATAGTATTAGTAGTCACAGGTGTGTTAGCATTGAATACCTATGTTATCAAGCCTAAGGCCGTAGAAGTAAGCAATGAGAATGCAAAAGCTGTAACTTATTTCATGCAAGGAGACTACCATAAGGCTCTTAATGGCGATGATGCGGAGTGTGTTGGTTTTCAAGCAATTGCAGATGAATACAAATGCTATCAGGGCGGTAAGTTGGCAGCATTGTATGCTGGTGTTTGTCATTTCCAATTAAGTCAATACGAGGATGCGGCAGCATATTTAAGTAAGTTTTCTGCGAACGATCTTACCATAGAGCCAGCAGCGTTGCAGCTCCTTGGTGATGCATACGTACAGATGGAAGAGTATTCTAAAGCAGCCAAAGCATTTGAGTCTGCTGCAAAATCAGGTAATGATATTATTGCGCCTATGAGCTTGAAGAAGGCGGGTTTTGTATATCTTGAACTAGGCAATAAAAACGCAGCAAAGAAAGCGTTTGAGACTATCAAGGCAGATTATCCATCTTCTACCGAGGCACAGGATATTGAGAAATATATCGCCATTGCAGAGTAAGATTATCGCTTAAACGGTTGAGTGGTTAAAAATAAATTACATGACAACTGATTTATCGCAATATAATGCGAATGAATTGCCTAGCGCTGACGTGCTTTCACGTCAGCGCTATGCTATTGTAGTAGCAGATTGGAATAGCGAAATTACCCACGCGCTAGCACAGGGGGCGATAGATACCTTGCTTAAACATGGTGTCAAAGAGGAGCACATTGATGTAATGCATGTGCCAGGAACGGTGGAACTTACCTATGCTGCTGCGCTCTATGTGAGTGGCAGGAAAATCTTCGGAATGCTCTCGCGAGCAGATGCTGTTATTGTTATAGGTTGCGTAATTCAAGGGGATACGCCTCACTTTGATTATGTGTGTCAATCAGTTACTCAAGGTGTAACTATGCTAAATGCACAAGGAGGCGGTGCCGGAGGGTATTATCAACCTAATTCTTGTCCGGTGATCTTCTCTGTTTTGACAACTTTAGATAGGCAACAAGCGCTAGACCGTGCAGGCGGTCGTCTTGGTAATAAAGGTATAGAAGGAGCTGTGACAGCTATGAAGATGGCTAATCTTGTTAGTGTTTAGGGAATGAAAGTATATAAGTTTGGTGGTGCTTCGGTGAAAGACGCGAATGGTGTCCGTAACCTTAAGGATATTGTAGCCTGTGCGGGTGATGACTTGATGGTCGTTATCTCCGCTATGGGTAAGACTACCAATGCTTTAGAACGTGTGGTGGCTGCGCTGGCGAAAAAGGATGAAAATACAGCTGAAAGCGAATGGCTGGGGATACTAGATATGCACGTGCATATGGCCATGGAACTAGGACTCAGACTCAACGAGGATATCCGTTTTCCTATGATGCCGGAGTACGACCATGCTTGTTCCTATGACCAAAACTATGACCACATAGTGAGCCAAGGTGAGATACTCTCTACACAGATAGTAGCGGTGTACTTGCTCAAGAGCGGTATTCGTACTGAGTGGTGGAACATGCCTAAACTCTTACGCACGGATAACACTTTCCGCGAAGCACAAGTGGATATGCAGACTTCTGCGCAAGTCATACGCGCGGGATGGAATCGCCCTAACCGTCCAAGTGTAGTAGTAACCCAAGGTTTCATAGGCGGAACGGTCGATGGACTGCGTACGACCTTGGGGCGTGAAGGTTCGGACTATACGGCCGCTCTGATGGGACATTTCCTAGACGCTGAGTCAGTGACTATATGGAAAGATGTGCCTGGAATATTGAATGCCGATCCACGATTGGTAGCTGATACCGTCAAGATAGATCGACTGACCTATTATGATGCGGTGGAGTTGGCGTATAGTGGGGCACAGGTGATTCACCCTAAGACTATTCGTCCGCTAGAAAATAAGAAGATATCATTGTATGTCAAGCCTTTTGGCGATCATATGGCCCCAGGTTCGGTGATTACAGATCAGGCAGAGCCTATCAATGTTCCTGTATACATATGGCGTGCGAACCAGGTGTTGATTACTTTGCGAGCAAAGGACTTTTCGTTTGTCTTGGAAGAGAGTTTGAGCCATATTTTTGACATCATCCATCGCAACCGATTGAAAGTCTCTTTGATTCAATCTAGCGCAGTAACCATATCGGTATGCGTGGATAACACTCGTTTTGTGCAAGATGCCATAGCGCAATTGAAAGAAGCGTATCGCGTGGTCTGGAATGAAGGACTGAGCCTGTTGACTATCCGTGGTACATCGCCAGAGATACTCAAGAAAGAACAAGACGGACGGGACATACTTCTCAGTCAATTAACACGAAGAACAGCTAAACTAGTAATTAAAGACTAATATTATGGATAATGGAGTTAAACAATACTTTACCATAGCGTATTGGAAAGAGTTCATCATCATGAACTTGGGTATTGCTATCGGCGCGGTGGCAGTGTACTATTTCTTGATGCCAAGCAAATTGATTATTGGTACAATCTCCGGTTTAAGTATCGTGCTCAATACTCTGTTTGGGGGTACTGCCGATACCTTCTCTTTTTGGGTAATGGGTATAAATGCCGTATTGCTAATCATGGCGTTCCTATTGATTGGTAATGAGTTCGGTGCTAAGACAGTCTATACGGCGATGATTCTTGGTCCTCTCACGCAGTTGTGTGATAGGATCTATCCTTATGTGCAATTGACCCATAAGGTAGTCGATAATCCATCAGTATTGGAGCAACTTCAAGTAGGTGCAACCGTTTTGGATGCCAATGGCAATCCATACTTATTAAGCCGTGGGGGTGAGGTGTTGATGCGGGTTAAAGATTCGGTGATGTCTGCTGGTCTAGGCATGGGCGATGTGTGGTTTGATCTAGTATGCTTTGTGTTCCTGTTGTCTATCTGCCAAGCAATCTTGTTCCGTATCAATGCATCGTCAGGAGGATTGGATATCTTGGCGAAGATTATCAATAAATATATGCACTTCGATATAGGCATGTCTGTGTCAATTGGCGGAGCGCTGATTTGTTGTACTGCTTTTATGATCAACGATTTCCGTATGGTGGTGATAGGTTTGATTGGTACTTGGATCAACGGCGTAGTGGTCAACTATTTTACAGCCACAATGGATTTGCGCAAGCGTGTGTGTATTATTACTGCTGATTATGAGAAGGTGCGTAGTTATATTGTGAAAGACTTGTTGCGTGGGTGTTCGCTCTACCATGTAGAGGGTGGATATAGTCGTGAGGAGTATATAGAGATTCAGGCATTGCTCACTCAAGAGGAGTTTGCAAATGTTCTTGCTTTCATGCGTGACAATCAGATCAAAGCCTTTACGACCGCTGGTAACTGCTCAGAGGTTTATGGTTTATGGGCTAAGCATCGAAAGAGACGTGGAAAATTAGAAATAGAAATGGAATAAAATTTAACATTAAATAATACAACAATGAAACCAACTCTTTTTATTCTTGCAGCTGGCATGGGAAGCCGCTACGGAGGTCTTAAGCAATTGGACGGTCTAGGTCCTAATGGTGAAACAATCATGGATTATAGCGTGTTTGACGCTATGCGTGCCGGTTTTGGCAAAGTAGTATTCGTTATCCGCAAGGATTTCGAGGAGGATTTCCGCAAGGTAGTGCTCAGTAAATATGCTGACCATGTGCCATGTGAGGTATGCTTCCAAGGTATAGACAACTTGCCAGAGGGCTTTACACGCAATCCAGAACGTACAAAACCATGGGGTACCAACCATGCAGTCTTGATGGCTAAGGATATTATCAAAGAACCATTTATGGTAATCAATGCAGACGACTTCTATGGAAAAGAGTCATTTGAGGTAATGGCTAAATTCTTGTTGGATGTAAACGGTCAAGAAGGCAAATACTGTATGGCAGGATATCGCGTGGGCAATACCCTTAGTGAGCACGGAACCGTAAGC
>JAEIGA010005414.1_pt1 | contig 19527 bp, 18 predicted proteins | sample 9270691 | NCBI WGS metagenome assembly JAEIGA01 (sample SAMN17057246, study PRJNA624740) | gut metagenome | biome: biome; isolation source: fecal sample | host: Bos grunniens | place: China: Xizang | collected 2019 | reverse complement strand
AGCTCGGCCTGATGCACCAAGTGGCCAACAATACCTCAATGCTCGGCACCCCTTTCACCGTGACCGTGGACAAATTGGCAGGTTGTTCCACTGGCGTGAGTGCGGAAGACCGTGCTGCCACCATCCGTGCGCTGGCTGATCCCACCTCCCAACCACAAGACTTCGGTCGCCCAGGACATATCAACCCTCTCTACGCACAAGAGAATGGCGTGCTGCAACGTGCTGGTCACACCGAGGCGGCTGTGGACTTGGCACGTTTGGCGGGATTGCAACCTGTGGCTGCACTGATTGAGATCATGAACGAGGATGGTACCATGGCACGTATGCCACAACTCGAGAAAGTGGCGGAGAAATACAATCTGAGCCTCATCTCTATCAAGGATCTTATTGCGTATAGGCTATCAGGTGATGAGGCGAAAGGCGATGAGGCGAAAGGCGAGAGGCGAGGAGCGATGGTGGAGCGTGGCGAGACGGTGAGTCTACCTACCGAGTACGGCGACTTTATGCTTACGCCATTCCGCGAGCTGACTACAGGCCTGGAGCATATCGTGTTGGTGAAAGGCGAATGGACGGCCGAAGAGGCAATTTTGTGCCGCGTCCACTCCTCATGCATGACTGGCGATATCTTCGCCTCCAAGCGATGTGAGTGTGGCGAGCAATTGCACAAAGCTATGCAAATGGTGGAGAAACAAGGAAAGGGTATCATTGTGTATATGAACCAAGAGGGACGAGGCATCGGACTGATGAATAAGATACGCGCATACAAACTCCAAGAGCAGGGCGACGACACCGTAGAGGCCAACGTACACCTCGGATTCCAACCCGATGAACGCAACTATGGAGTAGGGGCACAGATCCTACAACAGATGGGTGCACATAAGCTAAGATTGATGACAAATAATCCTATCAAACGAATAGGGCTGGAGAGCTTTGGCATAGAAATTGTAGAGAATTTACCAATAGAGATAGCTCCTAATCCCTATAACTTACGCTACATGCGAACGAAAAAGGAGAAAATGCATCACAATCTAAACTTAGTGTAACATGAAACGAGTATTCTTATTTACCCTGATTCTTGGTTCGCTCTTCCTGGCTCCATACATAGCCATGGCAGACGAGACCGTGACTGTCACTGCCACCACTTCCGATATTTCCGAGAACTTGGATCTGAAGACTGTAGCTACCTTGTTTGGTCAAGCCAAAGACTTGGAGCAATTCGAGCAAATGCTCAATAATCCAGACTCGGCATTCTCCAACCTTGATCTGAATGGAGATGGCGAAGTGGATTACCTGCGTGTGATTGAGACTGCCGATCAGAATCGCCACCTGGTGGTGATACAGGCCGTGTTGGCAAAAGATATCTACCAAGATGTTGCATCTATTTTCGTTGAGAAAGATGAGAAAGACCAAATCACGGTGCAAGTGGTCGGTGATGAATATATCTATGGTACCAATTATATCATAGAACCAGTGTATATCTACCGTCCATATATCTATGATTGGTTTTGGGGACCTTCTTGGGTTGCGTGGCACTCACCATACTATTGGGGATATTGGCCTAGCTGGTGGCATCCATTCTTCTGCGTGGATCCATTCGTGTACTGGGATCACTGCTATTGGCACCACTACCACTATCCATGCTCTTTCCGCACTGCGCATCATCACCACCCACACTATCGTTCGATGCACGACCGTGTTCGTCGTGATGACTATGCAAATCGCCACCCTGAGCGCTCATTTGCTACGCGCAATGCTTCGCGCAATGTGAGCAATGCACGCTCTTTTGAGCAAGGTCGTCGTACTGCAGTACGTGAGGCCAATGTATCACGAGGCACTTCCTCGCGCAGTACTGCTACACGCATCAGCAGCACTTCTACCTCACGCGGAAACGCGCAAGCTACACGCAATGCTACCTATGGTAGTACCAACGTACGCACTACGACCAACCAACGCGTAGCTACTTCTACTCGTACCACTACGACCACCCAACGCGTTGCCACTCCTACTCGTACCACTACAACTACTCAACGCGTTGCCACTCCTACTCGTACCACTACGACTACCCAACGCACAACAACTCCTGCTCGTACCAGTACGACCACCCAACGCGCGACGACTCCTACTCGCACACCATCCTCAAGCGCTGTGCGCTCGTCATCTTCAAGCACCATGCGCTCATCCGGCAGCATGAGTACTGGTTCGCGTAGTACGGGAACTACTTCTTCTGGCTCACGTTCGGGAGGTAGCCGACGATAAGCTCTCCTTAATTGCGGTTTACCGCTTTCACGCGGAAGCCCGCTTCACGCAAAGCAGCTAGTAGACCTTGATCGCCACCAAGATAGATGGCATTCAGAGTGATAAACGCCTTACCTTCTTTCAGGTAGGGCGTTAATCGTTTTGCCCACACTTGATTGCGTTGGGCATATACTTGATAATCGGAATAGGAGATAGAGGTTTGATTATCAGGAGAGGTTACGAAATACGATATGTCGGTCAATCGACCATATTGGTACATCTCCAGTAGTTGACGCTCAAATCGCACCTCTTTTTCTGGATATTCCACCACCTTCAGCAGCTCTTCGCATTGCCAGTGAAAGGGCTCACGGTCAAAGAGCATATACATAGTTTCGCCCACATTGTCTAGACCCACTATTGGTTTATTTGTCTGTAGCGCCACCTTCTCGAAGAACGTCTCCATGCTGCGTTCCTCGTCATAGTTGAGCCAACGCTTCATTAGCTCGTTGCGCTGCATCTCAGCTAGGTAGGATGGCTTCATTCTCCCCAATTGGTCAAGACCCATTCCCAGATTGACACGAAGCGCCTCATCAATAGCATTGTATTGCTCTGGGGTGTAGAAGTTGCGTAGTTGTACCGAATCGGGTAGGAGGGCTGCTTGGCGCAAGGCAGAAATGGCTTCGTAGTCTTGCATCGCAAACTCGGTGATGACTTTGTCGCATGCGGCATAGCACTTAAAGACATTCGGGATAGAATCGATAAATGTCATATCCACCATGCGATTGGTAGCTAGTACATACGACGGAGCTGCGGCATGACCAGAGATACGGTACAGCACTTGACTCATGATGGAACATGGGGATAGCAACCATGAGCAAACACATATGAGTATGATCCAATAGCGTGGCATTATAGTCCTATTGACAAAGAGCAAATAGAATGTTATTTGAAGAATTTCTCGAGTTGTCTGATGACTTGATTTTTGCAGAATACTACCACTTGGTCGCCTTGCATGATTTGTGTGTCGCCATTCACCAGTATGCCTTCGCCTGCTCGCACGATGGCGCCGATATTCGCATCTGCAGGTAGACGCATGTCTCGAATCTTGCACTTCGTGATCCTACTACCTTCCTCTGCCATAAACTCCACAATCTCGGCGTCGGCACTCGTTAGGTTGCGCACATTCAGCACGCTCGCATCCAATAGCATTTGGTAGATATACGAAGCTGCGATGGTTTTTTTATTGAGTACTGTACCGATATCCAGACCCTCTGCCATAGGGATATAGTCTATGTTCTCAACCTCAGCGATGGTCTTTTTCACACCAAATCGTTTCGCGGCCATGCAAGCAAAGATATTGGCCTCGCTGCTGTCGGTCACGGCTACAAACGCATCGGCATCCTCTATACCCTCATCTTTCAATACTGCCATATCGCTACCGTCAGCATTGATAATCAGCGCATTGTTGATTTTCTCGCTGAGGTGATAACAGTAGTCGCGGTCTGCTTCCAATATTTTGATACTCAGGTCATCCGATAGGTTTTGCACGGTTTTTTGGGCAATCTTCGAACCGCCAAAGAAGATGATATTGCGAATTTCTTGTTTTTGCTTGCCTAGCTGCTCGCGTAGGTGCTTCATGTTCTCCTTTGTGCAAACAGCATATACCATGTCGTCGGCCTTAATCTCATCTTGACCCGTAGGGATAATGGTCTCTTGCCCACGCTTGATAGCCACTACGCGATAGAGACCATGGTTGAAGAAGCCGGATCGGAATGACTTGCCTACCACATCGGCTCCTTCACGCACTTTCACTACGCAGAGCTCCAATGCACCATTACACAAGGTAATATGATAGCGCATCCAGTTCGTCTTGAGCGAAGCGGTTATCTCTTGTGCGGCCAGCAACTCTGGGTAAATCAGATGATTGAGTCCCATCTGCTCGAAGATACGCTTGTTTTCGGGAACCAAATATTCATAGTTGTCAATACGCGCTAATGTTTTCTTCGCACCCAGCTGGTTAGCGAGCAAACAGGCAGTGATGTTGTCTGCTTCCGATGGCGTAACTGCAATAAAGAGGTCCACATCCTTCACACCTATACTCTTCAGGTCATGAATCGACATCGGACTGCCCACTTTCGTCAGCAGGTCGTAATTGGCATCTAAATCGCCAAGGCGATCTTGGCGGTCGTCTATCAAACTGATATCCATATCTTCGCGCGAAAGGAGCTTCGCCAAGTGGCGGCCTACTGCTCCAGCGCCTGCAATAATGATTCGCATATGCCTTCTTTATCTAATTTTAATAAGCGATACAATTCCTTTGTACTACCATGTTCTACAAACTGGTCTTCTACACCCAGGCGAATCACTCTCGTCTTTCGTCTTTCGTCTTTCGCCTCATAATCCGCCATCCATTCTGCCACTGCGCTACCCAATCCGCCACTGATCATACCATCTTCTATGGTGATAATGGTATCAAATTTCTCACGCACCTCCCGCAGTATATCTTCATCAATGGGCTTCAGCCAACGCATATCATAGTGTGCTATTCTTGCCTCTTGCTCTTCGCCTCTTGCCTTAATTGCCTCAATCGCCTCTGCCACAGTGTTGCCAATCGCACCAATACTCAGCACAGCTATTGCCTTTTGACTTTCTACTTTTGACTCTCTCAGGCACACTCCTTTGCCTATCTTCATCTCGCCTGTCGTCTCGTGACTTTCAACTTTCATATTTGCCTTCCCCCTTGGATAGCGAATGGCTATCGGTCCATCGTACTCCTTGGCTAGCTGCAACATCGCTTCCAAATCCTCCTTGGTCATAGGCGAACCTATCACCATATTAGGAATCGGACGCAAATAAGCCAAATCCAACAAGCCGTGGTGTGTGGCACCATCATTACCTACGATGCCCGCACGGTCAATACAGAACACCACATGTAGTTTGGGCAATGCCACGTCATGGATGATATTGTCGTATGCACGTTGCAAGAAACTCGAGTAGATATTGCAATAGGGCACCAATCCGGCTTTAGCCATACCCGCTGAGAAGGTCACTGCATGTCCTTCGGCGATGCCTACATCGAATACGCGTTCGGGCAATTCGCGTTGCATGATGTTCATGCTACAGCCGCTTGGCATAGCTGGGGTCACACCCACTACGCGCTCGTCCTCCTTGGCCATCTTCAGCAGCTGCTCACCAAACACCTCTTGCCACAATGGATCTTGCTTCCCACCTTTCGCTTTTAATCGCTCACCTGTTTCCACCATAAACTCACCAGGCGCATGCCAAGTCGTTTGGTCGTTCTCTGCGGGCTCATATCCCTTGCCCTTTTTGGTGATGATATGCAGCACCTTAGGACCCTCGTAATCCTTAATCTCACTGAAAATACGCACCAAACCTAGCACATCGTGTCCGTCTGCAGGACCGAAATAGCGAAGATTTAATCCCTGGAAGATGTTGTAGCTCTGCTTGGTCAAAATGGCCTTCAAGTTGTTGGTAAAGCGTTGTACACGCCCCTTGTTATCGTCATTAATAAGGTGTAATTTGCGGGCTGCTCGATACATCCACCAGCGCCATTTATTATATCGTGCACTGGTTGTCAAATCCACCAAATATTGTGTAAATCCACCCTTGATAGGGTCAATTGCCATATTGTTGTCGTTGAGCACAATGAGCAGATTGTTTTTGTTCATCGACGTGTTGTTCAGTCCTTCAAACGCCAAACCACCCGTCATGGCACCATCTCCAATCACTGCCACCACTTTTCGCCTTTTCGTCTCTCGCCTCATCGCCTCTTCTCCTATCTCTATTCCCAACGCCGCAGAGATACTATTGCTAGCATGACCTGCTATAAAGGCATCATATTCGCTCTCCATTGGAGATGGAAAAGGAGCGATACCCTTAAATTGGCGGTTCGTATGAAAACGCTCACGTCTGCCTGTCAGTATCTTATGAGCGTAGGCTTGATGACCTACGTCCCATACCAATTGGTCATTAGGCGTGTCAAACACATAATGCAGAGCTACGGTCAGCTCCACGGTACCCAGCGACGAACCCAAGTGACCGGGGTTCTGACTCAATTGCTGAATAATAAAATCGCGCACTTCCTCGCACACTTGTGGCAATGCCTCGCGGGGCAACGCCTTCAAGTCGCTAGGGTAGTAAATCGTATTGAGGTATTTATACTCCATATCAATCCTAATGTACACATTTAGCGCACAAAGGTACAACTTTTTTCCCATATATGCAAAAAAAATCGCCCCGAAAGGTGATTTTTGCCTCCATTTTTTGAGCAAAAAAAGTACAAACTACTACTAAACTCAAAACTTCACTCAACACTCAACTAATAAACTCATAAACTAATAAACTCATAAACTAATTTCAAAAAAATGCTCTTGGCACAGTTTTTGTGTTAAAATTTACAAAGACGTTTCATGAGAAACGCACGAATATAATACGAACCTTATTAATAATGTATGATTATGAAAAAGATTTTGGCCTTAATGGCAATTATAACATTTTCGTTGACGGCATGTGCAGATCGTCATCAGGTAGTCGGATTTTCTGAAATACCCGTGCAAGCGCAGGCATTTGTTGAGAAGTATTTCAAAACCTCAGATGTAGCTTATATAGAGCGCGAATTGGAAGGTGTACACTTTGAATACAATGTGTATTTGAAGAATGCAACCGAAATAGAATTTGATTATCAAGGCAACCTCAAGTCTATCGACTGTCGTGTATCGCCTGTTCCTGCAGGCATTGTACCTGAGGTAATTGTGCATTATGTTGCATTGCATTATCCGGATCATAGCATAGTGGAATATGCGATTGGCTATCGCAGAATAACCATAGAATTAGGAAATGGACTGGACCTAATATTTGATTTGGAAGGTAATTTCCTCGGAATAGATGATTAATCAATAAATAAGCAAAATGAAAAAATTATATCGTTCTCCTAATCGTGTCCTAGCGGGCGTATGTGGTGGTATTGCCGAGTATTTTGATGTAGATCCTACCTTGATTCGTGTGATATATCTAGTGTTGAGTTTGTTCTCAGCAGCTTTCCCAGGAGTCTTGTTGTACATCATATTGATGATTATGATTCCTAATTACGACAGAATAATTTAATCCCGTATGCCATCTTCTGATTACCAGCAAACGATCGATTACCTCTATGCGTCGCAACCCGCCTTTCATCAGGTGGGTGCGGCTGCGTATAAGCCAGGACTAGGCAATACCATGGCGCTCATGCAGCATTTGGGCAATCCGCACGAAAAATTGCGTGCGGTGCATGTGGCAGGTACCAATGGCAAGGGCTCTACCTCGCATCTCATTGCTGCGGCTTTGCAGGCACAGGGATACCGGGTGGGATTATTTACTTCCCCTCATTTGGTGGATTTTCGAGAGCGTATCCGTATCAATGGGCAGATGATTCCTGAGGAGTCTGTGGTGCAATTTGTAGCGGACAACAAGTCCTTCTTGGATGAATTGCGTCCTTCGTTTTTCGAGACTACTATGGCGCTTGCCTTCTTGTATTTTGCTCAGCAGCAGGTGGACATAGCGGTAGTTGAGGTGGGACTTGGTGGACGACTGGATAGCACTAATATCCTATCTCCACTGCTCTCCGTAATAACCAATATCGGTATTGACCATACCGAATTTCTTGGCGATACGCTACCACAAATAGCTCGTGAAAAAGCAGGGATTATCAAGCCCAATACCCCTTGTGTGATTGGTGAGACTGATCCCCTTACACAGCCCGTTTTTCTAGACAAAGCGCAAGAGTGCCATATCTTGGGCGCAGGATTAGAAACTACCGATTGCCGCCTTTGGTTTGCAGACCAATGCGGCTATATGCGCAAGCGCCGACTGCGCGAAGTGCCACTATGTCAGTTGGGGGGATTGTATCAAGAGAAGAACCAGCAGACGGCTTTCGTGGCCCTGCAAGTACTGCGTAACTATTGCGGAATTGCTCTTTCGCAGCAGGCCATAGCGCAAGGTTTTGCTCAAGTATGTACCCTAACGGGGCTTCGTGGTAGATGGGAAGTGCTTTCTCAATCGCCTCTAACTATCTGTGATACAGGACACAACGGGCATGGTATACGCTATGTGTCCGACCAACTCCAATCTCTACTATCTTCTTCCCTTGATAGGGGATTGAGCTGCAGACTGCATATCATTCTGGGGATGGTGGCAGATAAGGATATTGATGTGGTGCTCAGTATCTTACCAGAGAATGCAATCTACTATTTTACACAGCCCAACACCACGCGTGCTTTCCCCGCTGAGGACTTGCTAACGCGTTTCTTGGCATTGCATCCACATGCTGCCTGCCGAGCTTATTTGAAGCCTATGGAAGCATTGCAAGCTGCTTATGCTAATGCACAAACCGAGGATGTGGTCTTTATAGGAGGAAGCAATTACTTGGTAGGAGAAGTCTTGCGGACACCTTTACCTGCCTTCCATAATTGATACGAATTGATCAAGTTCTGCCAAATGATATAGGCTGCAGGACCTATTGATGACAGTGGGTTCAGGTACATTTGTGCCATCCATATTCCCAGTGCTGTATTCTTCTGACCGAAGGCCTGACCTGCTGTGATGCGGCTTCGCTCTTGAATAGAGTAGTTAGCTGCTGCGGGATTGATGGTGATATCTTGGTAATCAACCCCATGGCTAGATGCAGGGAAATGATAGCCAATCCATCTGCCGAGTAGGTATTGCATTGCACATGTTACCAGTGCTCCTGCGCACAGTAGTGCAATCACCCATGGCGAATACTCCTGGTGTACGAGTGTATGCGTAATCTTTCCCATCAGCACAATCAGTAGCACCACCCATAGGTAAAAGGGCATCGACGCCCATGTCTTGTTTAGGGTAAAACTCTTCTCTTCGCCTCGGTGCCTATGATACCTCTCTACGCCCAAACGCAATAGCCATGCTGCTAGGAATGGACCTAGTAATAATGGTGCTATTCGCTTGAGTATCTGTAGCATAGCAGGAGCAAATGCTATTCCTGCTGCGGGGTTGACGATAGGGAAGAAGGCAGGGACAATCACGGCAGTTGCGATGTTGCTCAGCAGACTGAACGTGGTCAGGTTTTGTATGCTACCTCCCAGTTTACCTGCTATGATGGGTGCAGCGGTAGCTGTAGGCATAATCACACACATCATCAATCCTTGCGCCACCAATGCGACATCGCCCTCGGATAACTCATATCCCATCGTCAATAGTCTATCCCCTATTGCCATCAACCCATAGTACACGGCGGCTGTCAATAATAGTTGCACTGCCAGTACTATCCAATGCCACTTACGCAACCGCAAGTCCAACGGATTGATCTTGCAAAACGTGAAAAACAACATCAGGAATATCAGCGGCGACATCATGCCATTGAGCCGATGAAACCACGGATATCCTGCTGCACCAATCGACATGGCGATGATGAGTGCATAGCGGTCTATGAATTGTCTGAAACTCATCCTATAGCAGCTAGTTTATAATGCAATGTGTTATATTAAGGTTAATATCTCCAATGGATGCTGCACCATATAATCAGGTTGTGCGCTAGCTAACTGCTCTGTGGTGCAGAATCCCCATGTGCATGCTACGAAGGGTAGGTTAGCGGCTTTGGCTGTCTGAGCATCTACCAATGAATCGCCGATGTAGAGGCAGTTGGTGGTTGAAAGTTGAGTGTTGAGTGTTGAGAGAATATCATATACGATTTGTGGATCGGGTTTGCGAGCCACGTTCTCTCTTTCGCCTAGTACGATGTCGAATATGCCAGGGAATAGTTGTGCTACAATCTTCTCCGTAGCGGCTTGGTATTTGTTGGAAGCCACAGCCAGGTGGTGTCCTTGCTCTTTGAGTGTCTTTAGCAGTTGAGGGATGCCCTCGTATGGACGGGTATAGTCACAGTTGTGCTTGTCGTAGTAGGGCACAAAGTGCTCGCGCAGACGAAGGACTGTAGCTTCTTGACGATGCTTTTCGGGTAGTGCTCGTTCGATGAGTTTGTTCACTCCATTGCCCACTAGTCGAGGGTAGTCTTCTATTCTGTGTGTAGGATATCCGCATGCTGCCAATGCATGATTGCATGCTTGTCCGAGATCATCGATGGTGTTGATGAGTGTTCCGTCTAAATCGAAGATGATAATCATTAGTTTAAAATCAATATCGTTGCAAAATTACATAAAATTTCCGAATTACACAACATTGGACGAAAAAACAATAGTATTTTCTAATGATTTTCGCTAGTTTTCTTCTTTTTGTGTAATAAAATGCTATTGTTTTTAGCTGTGAGTATATTGAATAATAATGTGGGTTTAGTGGCGTTTTAATGTGACTTTTATTCAAAAATACATTTTTTTTACAAAATATTTGGTCAGTTCAAAAAAAAGCAGTACCTTTGCACCCGCTTTCGTTAGGAAGTTTATTCAGACAGTAGCTGTCTATCATTTCGCACAAGTGCGAGGAAGGATGGGTGAGTGGCTGAAACCAACAGTTTGCTAAACTGTCGTACGGGTAACCGTACCGGGGGTTCGAATCCCCCTCCTTCCGCAAAAAATACCATGTAGCTAAGTCCAAACTTGTTTGAGCGAAAGCACATGGTTTTTTTTGTGAGGATGCCATAGGCAGACTTAGGATTACCTCGTGATCCTATTCAAAACAACTTGATTATGAAAAGAAAAACCTGGATTATTCTCTCTATCGCAGCAGCCATCTTTATTGCTGCATTAGTCTTCTGTATCAAACAATACTACCACTTTGCAATTGCCAACTTTGTTAGTCAAGACCAAGAGTCGCACGGTTATCATATCCAAGAGGGTATGCCTACCGATTCGATCATAGCCGAGATGTTGGGCGACTACGATATGCTTTCGGAATTAGCATGGTGTATGCATTGCCGTTATCTTAAGTTTACCAAGGCTAAACCTGGTTACTATCGATTTGCCAATAAGATTGCCAACCGTGAACTGATTCGCCGATTGCAATTGGGTGAGGAAACTCCTATTCGCCTATCGTTCACACAGACCATTCGTACACGCGAACAACTCGCTGGACATATGGGGCGTAAACTTCAACTGGATTCTGCAGTGGTAATTCAACGCCTCAACGATAGTGAGTATATGGCACATTTCTCGCTCACACCGGAAACCGCTGTCTGCCTCTTTATTCCAAACACCTACGAAGTCTATTGGACGATGTCTGCAGACCAACTCTTTGCGCGTATGTACAAGGAGTATAATCGCTTTTGGAATGACGAACGTCTTGCTAAGGCGAAGAAACTAGGACTTACTCCCGTGGAAGTAGCAACGATTGCTTCTATCATTGCCTCCGAAACGAATAAAAGTGATGAGTATCCTACGATAGCATCAATTTATATGAATCGTTTGAGAAAAGGCATTGCTTTGCAAGCTTGTCCTACGGTTATCTTTGCTACAGGCGATTTCTCTTTGCGTCGTGTCTTGAAGCGTCATTTGGCTATTGACTCGCCGTATAATACGTATAAGTATCCTGGATTACCTCCTGGCCCTATCCGTTTAGCACGTCCAGAGGTTATTGATGCGGTATTGAATGCGCCTAAAACGACATATTTGTACATGTGTGCTAATCCTGATTTCTCTGGCACTCATGTCTTCTCTTCGTCGTATGCTGAGCACGCAGCCGTTGCCCGACAATACCAGCGAGCTCTCAACCAACGGAAGGTGAAGTGACCCCACGGTCTAAAAAAAATGCACATGCCCTTGCGTATGTGCATTTTTTTTTATATCTTTGCACCGAAATTTATGAACCCCGCTCGAAAAGGGCGTAACTTTTTACGATTATGGCAAATGAAAAACAACAGTTCGTTCAAGAACTAAAGGAACTGCTACAAAAAAATGTAGCCGAAGTGAAGGAGCAAGTAGAAACGTTAAAAACACAATTCTACCGTCAGTATCATCAAGAATTAGAGGCGCAAAAGAAAGCTGCACTCGAGGCCGCGCAGGCAGCTGGAGAGACACTCGAAAACTGGCTGCCTTCCTTCGATGAACTGGAGCAAGAGTTCCGCGAATTGTTGAATCAATATAAGCAACGCCGTGCCGAATTGCAAAAGCAAATAGAAGAGGAACAAGCACAAAACCTGCTGCGCAAAGAGAATATACTCACGCAAATGAAAGAAATGGCGGACGCCGAGACTGCTGACGTGATGGATAATCTCAAGAAAATGCGTGAACTGCAAGCAGAATGGAAAACTATCGGTGCAGTGCCTGCTACCAAGACACAAGAGATCTGGAAAAACTACCAACAATATCAAGAGCGATTCTACGATCTCGTGAAAATTAATATCGAACTCCGAGACCTCGACTTCAAAAAGAACCTTGAAATGAAGACCCTCCTATGTGAGGCTGCTGAGAAACTACAAGAGAATCCAAATATTGTGGAAGCTAATCGTGCATTGCAACAATTGCACGACGAGTGGGCAGAGATAGGTCCTGTTGCACGAGAACTCAGAGAAGAACTCTGGAACCGATTCAAAGAAGCAAGCAGCATTATCAATAAAAAACACCAAGCCTACTTCGATGAATTACACGCCAAAGAGAACGAGAACCTCGAGAAAAAACAAGCACTTATCGAACAACTCAAAGCTTTGGATCTCAATAAAATGAAATCCAATAAACATTGGGAAGAGGCTACTGAGAAAGTGCAAGCAATACAACAAGAGTGGCGTACTATTGGTTTTGCTCCTAAAAAACAAAACCAGATCATCTACAACGAATACCGCGAACTTTGTGAGGCATTCTTCAAAGCTAAAACAGCTTATTACAAGGGCATGCGCGATGAATTGAGTGAGAATCTCAAGAAAAAACGCGAACTCATTGAGGCTGCTGAGGCACTGAAAGATAGTATCGAGTGGACAGAAACCACTAATAAGTTCATCGAACTGCAAGCTGCATGGAAGAAAGTGGGACCTGTAGCGCGCAAATATTCTGACGACTTATGGAAAAAGTTTACTGCCGCTTGCGACACATTCTTTGAGGCAAAACGTGAAGCTACCAAGGAGATTCGCGAGCAATATGTTCAAAAACGTGCAGAGGCCAAGGAACGTTGGAACAAGAAGGTGGAGCAGATGACCGATCGCCAAAAACTCATCCGTATGTACGAGAATCTTGTCCAAGAGATTAAGACGGCCGAGAACAATATCCTTTTCTTTACAGGCAAAAGCAAGTCTGCTAATAAACTAGTGGACGATATGCGCAAGAAGATTGATACGCTCAAAGGCCAACTCGCTGACCTCGAGAACAAAATCAACCAAATGGACGCGGAATGAGTCAACTCATTATATACAAAGATGTAGAGATTTGCCAAGAGGAGCAGATCGTGCTCAAGGATGTGAACCTGACAATATCTTCGGGTGAAATGGTCTATCTCCTAGGTAAAGTGGGATCAGGAAAGTCGAGCTTTATGAAAACCATCTATGCCGAACTACCGATAGAAGGTACTGAAGCTACTGCACTTGACTACGATTTGCTGACGCTTCGTCGTCGCGATATACCATATCTGCGCCGCAAGGTGGGAGTCGTGTTCCAAGATTTCCAACTGCTTGTAGACCGCAACGTGGAAGACAACCTAATGTTTGTACTCAAAGCTACTGGTTGGAAGGACAAACAAGCAATGAAGAATAATATCCACGATGTACTCCAACAAGTAGGAATGGCTGAGAAGGCATACAAAATGCCTTACCAATTATCTGGCGGTGAACAACAACGTGTGGTGATTGCTCGTGCATTGCTTAATGCACCAGGATTAATACTCGCTGATGAACCGACTGGTAATCTTGATCCCGAGACTGGAAAAGGGATTATGGAATTGCTCTATAGTATCAGCAAGGCAGGTATGACCGTGATAATGTCCACTCATAATCTCACTTGGCCAGAGCAATACCCAGGACGCAAGTTGCAGTTTGCAGACGGTAAGATTACTGAGGTATAAGAGCCGAATAACTGATAAATTAAAAGGACATCCTTGTTGGGTGTCCTTTTTTGATGATTGGTTGTGAATTTACCAATCAAACTTATAGGTCAATAAGAATACGTGCTTGTGTTGATACTCGTGTTCAAGGGAAAAATTACCGCTATCTGTGATATCTATATTACGACTATAAACATAGTTGTAGCGATATGCTAGGTTCAAAGTGTTCTTCTTATCTACTTTCCATTGTAACCCTATCTCTGGGCGTAGTTCGTTGATATACTGACCAAAATACTTTGCATTCAATGTGTTAAACAACTCCATCTTGGCTACGATACTCAACGGTTGATTTGGAATAGCATATTGCGCTTGCAGACGCGAACGTAGGACAGCATCTACTCTATTCTTCTCACGTACATCTATCTCATCCGCACGTGCATCCAGCATTACTCGCTCGCGCAAGGATAATTTCCACTGACCAAGCGTTACTTGCCCAGTCGCATCAAGATTTACACGGTGACGCAGAAACTTATTCGGATTATCCCAACCCTGATTGCCGTATAGTTTGAGTACATATCCAGCGCTCAATGACAAATATTCAATGGGTGTATAGGCCAAAGAAATAGTAGTATGCAAACGATGGGAAGGCGCCGAACGAATCTCTTCCTCTAAGGTGAGTTTCAATCCGTGATCAAACGACTTGACAAAGGATGCAATGATATGCGCTTCTGCGAATTGCTCGCTGATGGTATCTTGTGTGGCAATCTCTTGTCCAAAAATCCACCCAGGGATTAGCAATAGACAAATAATGGGTAACTGTTTTAGAGCCATAGTTAGTGTTGTGCTTGATAGGTGAGAGCAAATAGTCGCATCTGCTTGAGCATGGCGTTGAGACCATTGCTGCGGGTAGGGGAGAGGTGTTCACGAAGATTGATCTCATCTATGAAATAGAGATTTGTATCTACAATCTCTTTTGGGGTGTGGTTGCTGAGCACACGGATCAGCAACGCTACAATACCTTTGACCAAAATGGCGTCAGAATCGCCGTGGTACACCACTTTTCCATCACGCATTTCGGCAGTGAACCATACCTTTGACTGACAACCGTCAATCAAATTTTGGTCGTTTTTATCTGCTTCAGGAAATGCCTCTAAACCATTTCCATAATCGATAAGCAACGAATAGCGGTCCATCCAGTCATCAAAACTGTTGAACTCATCAATTATTTCATCTTGGATGTGATTAATTTCCATAACTGTTCTGCTATATTTTTATCATCTTCTTCTGCAATGTCTTTCACGGGTGCCTCCACCACATAATCCGCCTTCATATAGAATGGTTCACGGGCTACAAGTTGTGGGGTGATAAAGTCTAGCAATTCTTCTTCAGTGCGTCCTTGCAAGACAGGGCGAGTGCTCAAGTCTGTGAGCATTAGGCGTTTAACTAAATGGTGTGGATCCCATTTGAGGTAGATGCTTGTGCCTAATTCAGCCAAGCATTCCATATTGTCTTCCCAACAGGGATAGCCGCCGCCTGTGGCATAAATAACTTTTTCGATAGGTAGTTCGGCTAGGTCTTCCACTACATATTTCTCTTTTCTGCGAAATTCTTCAATGCCATACTCGCGGATAAATTCCGCAGGCGTTTGACTGTGAATCTCTGCAAATGCTTCGTCTAAATCCACAAAATGCCACCCTAAATGCTGTGCTAACAAACGACCCACGGTAGTTTTACCTGCAGCCATATAACCAATCAAATAGATGGGGAGTCGTAGAGGGTTCTGAGGTTTCATAGGTTGAAGCATTGTATGAAAGTACAGACTAGTATTGATGTGGTAATGAGATGGTAACGAGAAATCTAGGGCGCAGGTGTATAATCTAACGTATCATTATCGCGCCAAAGGATTTTGCCTTCTTCTATGTAGGCCTCTGGGAATGCGGATTTGAATGGAGCTTTCAGTACGCCAATCTCTTTCCATTCCTTATTATATACACGCGCGTGCGAGGAGCATATGGGTGCGCAAACGGTATGAATAACAACAATCGAGTCTAAACCTATTAGCGTGTCACGTATGCTAGTCGGTTCTACATATGATGGCTCGCTTTGCTCGCGAACAGTTTCATGAATAGTAGTTTGCTGCGCAAACGAATAGCGACTCGCAATGCCTACGAATAATACAACGAATAATATGAATATCCTGCTTTGCATTCCCCTTGACTTTACCCCTTACACTAACAACACTACTGCATATGCTGCCATACCCTCTTGGCGTCCTACGAAGCCAAGATGCTCGGTGGTAGTGGCCTTGATGCTGATTTGATTTTCACTCACACCCATCACTTCTGCTAGACAAGCAGTCATAGCAGGAATATGAGGATTGAGTTTTGGTGCTTCGGCGCAAATGGTGCAATCGCAGTTGCCTAATTCATATCCTGCCTCGCGCAATATTTGCATCACTCTGCGCAATAGTATCTTGGAGTCGATGTTCTCATATTCGTTTCCTTTCACAGGTGGGAAATGATACCCAATATCGCGCATGGCTGCAGCGCCAAGCAGTGCGTCGCAAAGGGCATGAATCAGCACATCCGCATCAGACTGTCCTAATAACCCTTGTTCTGCAGGTACACGAATGCCTCCCAACCACAATTCGCGGCTGGGAGCAAAAGCGTGTACATCATATCCGAAACCGATACGCATTACTTGCGATTATTTACGAGATCTTTGATACCTGCGAGGTCAAAGCCAAGTGTGAAACGCATGGTTTGATCAAGTGGGTTGGATGGAGCTGTAGCGATGCAGTATGCAAAGTCCAAAGAGAAGATACTCAAGTGGAAACCAGCACCTACTGTTACATAGCGGCGGTTGCCTTTCCAGTAGTTCTCGTGGCTATAACCTACACGACCAAAGAATTGGCGGTTGTAGCTATACTCAAGACCCACACCCCATTGTACCTCTTGGAATTCTTCTGCGAGTGGAGATACTTGTTTGTCCTTTACATCATCGTAATAACCTGGAGCATCGCAGAATGATTGCCACCAACCATTAACTGAAGAGATGGCGGAATATTCCTCTTGATCCATTCTGTGAGTTTCTGTGTCGGTAGCGAACTTTGAGTAGTAGGTAGGTACGAGCATCTTGTTGCACTCTACGGTAGCCATCAAACGGTTGTAGTTGTCAAAAGGAACTTCATAACTTACACCCAAGCGCATGTTAGCAGGGATAAAGTTCTTAGTAGTACCTCCGTCGTATGACATCTTACCACCCAAGTTACTAATGTTCAAACCCAAACCGAAGTAGCTATCGCCCATAGGCAATGAGATAGGTTGCTTGTAGTACAAGGCCACATCAGCAGCCATAGTCCATGCTGGGTGCATCTCTTCTGAGGCGTTGTTGACAGAGGCATTCACGCCATTGTTCAAGTCGCTGTACAAGAATCGCATTGCTACTGCCATACTCACATACTCGTGTAGTTTGCGAGAATACGCTAAGTCAATAGCCCACTCGTTAGGGTGCGCCTCTTGGAATGCAGTACCAGAGTAGTCAACTAGTTGTACTTCGCCCATAGAGAAGTAGCTGAAACTAGCAGAGATAGTACCGGCCATATCGCCCATGTTGTAGTAACCTGCGAGGTATGCGAGGTCGATGTCGCTTACGAGTTTAGTCAACCATGGAGTGTAGTTTGCGGTGATTCCACCTTTGCTCTCCATAAAGGCATACTTTGCTGGGTTCCAGTGTTGTGAGTTTAAGTCTGCGTTGGTAGCTACACCTACATCACCCATACCTGCTGCGCGACCATCTGGTGCAATGCTGAGTGAAGGCATTGAGGTAGTTACTGGATTTGTTGCCAATGCTGATACTGCGAAAGCAGAAATAGCAAAAATTGAAAAAAGAATTTTCTTCATTGTTGTAATTATTTTAGTTTTTAATGTTAATATTCTTGTTTTGTAATCTTTTTAAAAATGTTTCATAGGCTCATTTGATAATTATTTTACCAGTTCGGGATACATATTCCGAGGTGGCTGTTTTTATGTTAATTTGATATATATATATTCCACTTTCTGCATTGATTTGATTCATGTCTAAAACGATATTAGAGGCATTTTCCTCTATGTGACTATATACGAGTTGTCCACTTAGATTGTATAGATTGAATTGCATTTCTACCAACTCGTTAGGTTGGTCAAAAGCAACATCTATGTACAGCGCCTCCGTTTTGCTTACAGGGTTTGGGTATGTTGCAATACTATAGATAATAGGCACCTTGCCTTTGATTACTTGATAATCAAGTGTGGCAGTACTACTATTATTGTACAAGTCCCATGCTCGGAATGAGAGACTATGGCTGCCTTCTGTTTGTTCGAGCATCTTATAGCGTACCACACCTTCTTTGTAACTATTGTTGTTGGCAGTGAAGTATTGGTTGAGTACGTATGTTTGTTGTGGATCTTGGTCAATAACCAACATTAGGTCGTGTCCGATACCCGATCCCACCGTATTAATACCATGCTCGTCGTACATCTCGGCATAGAAATACGGGAATTCATAAGTGGCATCTCCACTAGTGAAAGCAGGATGGTTGAGATAAATTTTCAATTCAGGTCCCAAAGTGTCTTGCGAGGTGACAGTGCTACTTCCACCTATCATGAAATTCTCAAAATGTCCTACGGCTTCTTCTCTATTGATGGTATCGCGGGCATAATACACTATACGACCATTTCCGTAGTTATAGCGGATATCCTTTGGTACCATGAATGTAAACTCAAATTTGCCGTTGATTACATCTGTCTGTCCTGCGAACAATGTATTTGGGTAATCCCAATAATCGATTTTTACTTTCCGACTGCTATTGGGCTCATCATTATCTCTAGTGGTGATTTTTTGGATCTTATCCAGGATAGTAATGTCCATGATTCCATTAAACCAGTCTGCTGTATCGTTATCCTCGGTTTGTATGTATCCTTGGATAGTTTGTATACTCAGCGCGTGAATCGAATCTATCTGCGTGGTAGTCTTGATTTGATAATCGGTAGGGTAGAGCAATCGCAAAGCGGGATCTCCTAATAAGATGTATGGCATCTTGTTCATATCTCGCCCTGTTCGATTTTTGGCGATACGTGTGGCTTCACCCAACGTCATATGATAATTCCATGCATTTTTATGTCCGAGAATGGTGTCACAAAAATGTAGATTCAATATCTCGTTTTGTGTGGCATATACAGTTCGACATGCAGCCAACACACCTATTGCCCCACCGTTCGGATTCAGCACTGCCTCCTCGCCTGCTGATACTACACCACCATCACAATGGGAGAAACTACATGTAGCCATCATCCAGAATGCTTGATT
>JAEIGA010005413.1_pt1 | contig 19528 bp, 16 predicted proteins | sample 9270691 | NCBI WGS metagenome assembly JAEIGA01 (sample SAMN17057246, study PRJNA624740) | gut metagenome | biome: biome; isolation source: fecal sample | host: Bos grunniens | place: China: Xizang | collected 2019 | reverse complement strand
GCCGCCCTTCTCGATTTGCTCCTTGAACTCCTCGTAAGTGTCTACCTCTACAGTGTGTTCCTTGCGATAGTTGAGTGCCTTCTGGTAGATGCCCTCCTGAATTTCATCGAGCAGGTGTGCTACGTATTCCTCGATACCGTCGCATGAGATGGTCTCCTTCTCCAAGGTGTCGCGGCGCATCACCTCCATGGTGTTGTTCTCAAGGTCGCGGCCACCCATCACGAGACGTACGGGTACACCCTTGAGCTCGTAGTCGGCAAACTTGAAACCGGGGCGTTTGTTGTCAGCGTTGTCATACTTCACGCTGATGCCCATAGAGCGAAGCTTTGAGGCGATGCCCTCGACTTTGGCGTCGATGGCAGCGAGCTGTTCGGCATTCTTGTAGATGGGTACGATGACTACCTGTATGGGGGCGAGCTTCGGAGGAAGCACGAGGCCGTTATCATCAGAGTGAGCCATGATGAGGGCGCCCATCAAGCGGGTCGATACGCCCCAAGAGGTAGCCCATACGTACTGCATATTGTTCTCCTTGTCGACATACTGCACGTCGAACGCTTTGGCGAAGTTCTGGCCAAGGAAGTGTGATGTACCGCTCTGGAGAGCCTTGCCATCTTGCATGAGCGCTTCGATGGTGTAGGTGTCGAGGGCACCAGCAAAACGCTCATTGGCGCTCTTCACACCCTTCACTACGGGTACAGCCATGTATTTCTCTGCAAACTCTCCGTAGAGGTTGATCATGCGCATTGCCTCTTCTTCGGCCTCCTCACGTGTGGCGTGAGCGGTGTGACCCTCTTGCCATAAGAACTCTGCTGTGCGAAGGAACAGGCGGGTGCGCATCTCCCAGCGCATCACGTTGGCCCACTGGTTGCAGAGGATAGGCAGGTCACGATAGGAGTGTATCCAATTCTTGTATGTGCTCCAAATGATGGTCTCTGAGGTGGGGCGGATGATGAGCTCCTCCTCGAGTCGAGCTGCGGGGTCAACGACTACACCGCCGTTCTCTTCATCGCTCTTGAGTCTGTAGTGAGTCACCACTGCACACTCTTTGGCGAAGCCCTCCACGTGATCGGCCTCACGAGAGAGGTATGATTTGGGGATGAGCAAGGGGAAGTAGGCATTGACAACACCTGTCGCCTTGAACATGTCGTCGAGCTGACGTTGTATCTTCTCCCAGATGGCATAGCCGTAGGGCTTGATTACCATACATCCACGCACTGCTGACTGCTCTGCGAGGTCAGCTTTCAGCACCAAGTCATTGTACCACTGCGAGTAGTTTTCGCTGCGCTTGGTGAGTTCTTTCAGTTCTTTTGCCATATGTATATCTTTGTGATTTGTTCCTTATTTCTGCGTTTGGTCTGCAAAATTAAGTTTTTTTCATCGTTTACTCATTCTTTTTTGCAGAAAATATAGTCGGGTGGCATATTTTTGCTACATTTGCATACTTTTTTATTCATTTATTAATTGTAACATTTAGTATTTTATCTATGAAACTGAAAGTTTTTGCATTGAGCATGTGTGCTGCTTTGCTTTTGAGCTCTTGCGGCAGTTGGAAAAACACAGGTTGGGGTACTAGTATCGGCACGGTTGCTGGCACTGCCATCGGTTTGGGTATCGGCTATTGGGCTGACAGAAATGGTGATAGCAATACGGGCAAGATTATCGGTGCTTCGGTAGGTGCTGCAGTGGGTGCTACTACAGGTGCTCTCATCGGCCGTAAGATGGATAAGGCTGCTGAGGCTGCTAAGCAGGTTGAAGGTGCTCAGGTGGAGTTGGTTGACGTGAATGGTCTGCCCGCAGTGAAGGTGACCTTCGAGTCTGGTATTCTCTTTGGTTTCAACAGCTCTGAGCTCAGCGATGAGGCAAAGGCTTCTCTCACTGAGTTTGCCGAGGTGTTGAAGTCTACTCCCGATGCAGACGTTGCCATCCTCGGCCACACCGACAATGTGGGCACAGAGAAGGCCAACCAGTCAGTGTCTGAAAAGCGTGCAAAGGCTGTAGCTAAGTATCTCACCGAGCAGGAGGTTGCTGAGACTCAAATCAAGGATGTGCTCGGCATGAGCTTCAATCAGCCTGTGGCTTCAAATGACACAGAAGAGGGTAAGGCTCAGAACCGCAGAGTAGAGGTGTTTATCTACGCTAGCCAAGCTATGATTGATGCTGCCAATGCTGAGGCTGCGAACTAAATATCGGCTGAAGTCATTAATGTAGATGAGAGATGCTTGGCCGTATGGTCGAGCATCTCTCTCTTTAATATAAATGGTTTATGCCTGCGAGTGCATTCGAGGTTCTATATAAACCTTGTATCTCTTAACTTCACCTTTCATCCATATGCCTTACATTACTGTTATTGGATTCCTTCTCATTTTCCTAGCCACTACTGCAGGGTCTGCACTAGTCTATTTTTTTAAGCGCGACATACCCAAGCGTACGAATGCTGTCATTCTCGGTTTTGCGGCAGGTGTGATGATTGCCGCCTCTGTGTGGTCATTGCTGATACCCTCTATAGATGTGGCTGAGGACAGTTGGGGTGCTTGGTCATGGGTGCCTGCTGCAGTGGGCTTCCTGCTTGGTGGGTTATTCCTTGTTTTTCTGGATCATGTGTTGCCTCACTTTCATCCTGGTACAGGGCATGAAGAGGGACCCCATGTGAAGGTACACAAGAGTACAAAGTTGTTTTTGGCAGTTACGATACACAATATCCCTGAAGGTTTAGCCGTGGGACTAGCCTTTGGCGCTGCAGCAGTGAGTGGTGAACCTAGTGCTTACTATGCGGCATTGGGTTTGGCTATCGGTATGTCTGTTCAGAACTTTCCCGAAGGAGCCGCTATAGCTCTGCCCATGAAGGTGGCTACGCGGAGCAAGCATAAGGCTTTTCTCTTCGGTATGGGGAGTGGTGCCGTAGAGCCTTTGGCTGCCGTGGTGGGTTATATCCTAGCGTCTGAAGTGGCAGTATTGCATCCGTGGATGTTGGGCTTTGCTGCTGGAGCCATGATTTTTGTGGTGGCCGAAGACCTCATTCCCGATGCTAATATAAATGAGTATCCTCATGCGGGTACATGGGGTGTGATGCTAGGCTTTGTGTTGATGATGGTGCTCGATGTGACGCTGGGCTGATTATTGCTTGTCGTCTCCCAGCCATAGGCCATAGTCGATGTTGCCGTCTTCGCAAAAGAGGGCACCATAGCCTTGTCGGTAGTTTTCAGAGAAGGTTCCATACCAATGGTTGCCATTGCTCCAGTAGTAGATGCCTTGTCCGTGTCGTAGTCCGTTCTTGGTTTCTCCCAGATAGAAGTCGCCTCCGGCATAGTGTAGGCATTCAAATCGGTAGGGCGATTTTTCGGCCTCTTCGCGGGATAGGTAGAATTTCTCGTTATTTTTGACGTAGCTAGTGATGATTCCCTCTTCGAGGCTATAGTTGATGTGATGTGTTTCCGACCCGACGCGACACACGTCTCCTTTGATGAGTATGCCAAAGATGCATGTTCCGTCGTGCCATTGTCCTATCCATTGGTTGCCGTTATCAGTTCGATAACTGCCCCATCCGAAGAACTTGCTTCTGCGTGAGTGTCCCACGTAGTGTCCGCCCCCATCACTATACTGCACTACTTGGCAATCGGTGTCGATGATGTTCATGAACAATTGTTGCATGTAGTCGGGCGCAAGGTCATAGTGGTCGATATTGTCTTGGGCGCTAGCGGCTAATATGATTCCTATGAAGAGGAGCGTTGTGAGGATGGTTTTTTTCATTTGTCGGTGTATAAATGGTTTTCTTCGATGTATCTTGCCACGTTTGGGTGCAGCATGTGGCTTGCGTCGTGTCCTTGTGCGATGAGGCTGCGTATCTCAGTCGAACTGTAGGGGAGTAGGGGAGGATGCTCTAAAAATGAAAGTTGAAAAACGGAAGTTGAAAATTGCTCATTCAATACTGGTTCCTCTGTGCTCTCTGATTTTCTTGGGTAGACGATGGTGGGGGTCTCTCGTATGATGTCTTCGCCACGATACCAACGATCGAAGCAGTTCCAATTATCTTCACCGATGATGAGGTGAAACTCGTAGTCGGGGTATGCCTCCCGTAAGGCTTTCAGTGTGTGGTAGGTATATGAAGGACGGGGCAATGTGAATTCAAAATCCGAAGCTTTCAGTGTGGGGTAGGGGGCTACGGCCAGTCGCGACATCGCTAGTCGTTCCTGCTCGTCGAGCAACGTGCGGTCTTGTTTTAGCGGATTTTGTGGGCTTACCATGAGCCACACCTCATCCACCATCCCTTGCTCGCAGATGTACGCGGCTAGGGTGGTGTGTCCTAGGTGTATGGGGTTGAACGAACCTCCGAAGATACCGATGCGCTTCACTTGGGTGGAAAGATGAATGTAGCTCGTCAAAGTTATCTTTCGATGAATTCCTTGATGATGGCCAAGGCTTCTGTTTGAGCGGCCTCAAGGTTGTCGTTGATTACTACCTTGTCAAACTTTGGCGCAAAGGAAAGTTCATACTCGGCCTTATCGATGCGTTGTTGGATGACCTCGGGCGTATCGGTGGCTCGTCCTTCGAGGCGTCGACGGAGTTCCTTTACCGAGGGAGGCTGTATGAAGAGCGAGAGAGCACGGTTGCCATAGAACTCTTTGATGTTGCATCCGCCCACGACGTCCACGTCGAACACTACGTGCTGGCCAGCCTCGAGTTGGCGCTCTACCTGTGCCTTCAGTGTGCCGTAGAAGCGGTCGGGGTAGACCTCTTCATATTCGAGGAACTCGCCTGCCGCGATGCGTTCGCGAAACTCCTCGGGGCTGAGGAAGAAGTACTCCACTCCATGCTGCTCGGTACCACGTGGCGCGCGGCTCGTGGCCGAGATAGAGAAGGCAAGGCCGAGGCCCTGTTGCATCAGATAGTTGATGATGGTCGATTTGCCCGATCCTGAGGGCGCAGAGAAGATAATCAGTTTTCCGTTCATCGTGCCTGTCTATTTACATTTTTACATTACGTTCAACACTTGTTCTTTGATTTGTTCCAGCTCGTCCTTCATTTTCACCACGATGATTTGCATCTCTGCATGGTTGCTTTTGCTGCCGGTAGTGTTAATCTCTCGACCCATCTCTTGGGCTATGAAGCCGAGTTTCTTTCCCTGTCCGTGGCCTTCGCTCATTGTCTGACGGAAGTAGCTTAGGTGATTGGTCAGTCGTTGCTTCTCCTCATTGATGTCGAGCTTTTCGATGTAGAAGATGAGTTCCTGCTCCAATCTGTTCTTGTCATACTCCATCCCAAGGTTTTTCTGCAAACCGTCTACAATCCGTTCTCGTATCTTCTCGGTGCGCTCCTTCTCGTAAGGTTCGATAGATGCCAATAGGGTGGCGATGTTGTCGAGTTTTTCGCAGAACTTCTTTTCCAATGCGGCTCCCTCTTGTCGGCGGAAGTCCATGAGTTGTGCTATGGCCTGTGTCACTACTTCGCGTGCTACGCTCCACTCCTCGTCGGAGAGTTCCTTGACTTCAGTGCGCGAGAGCACGTCGGGCATGCGCAGCAGGGTGGCAAACCAATCGGTAGGTTCGGGTATGCCAGTAGATTCGCAGATATTCTTTATCTGTGCGTGATAGCTTGCTACTAGTGATGTGTTTATAGGTGTGGCACCTACCGCGCTCTCCTCCTCGGTCCATAGGCTAAAGTCTATCTTCCCTCGCTCGAGCTGCTGGGCGATGAGTGTGCGTATCTCCATCTCCTTTTCTCTATAGAGGGGGGCAATGCGTGTCGAGAGGTCCATAGCCTTGCTGTTGAGCGACTTCACCTCTGCGTAAATTTTCTTATTTCCATAAGTAGCCACTGCCTTGCCGTAGCCAGTCATTGATAGTATCATGTGTATTGTCTGAGTTATTTGTCTATTACGACTACAAAATTAGTGCAAGGCGAGTGAAAAAGCAAGTTTCAATGGGCGAAGGTAATGGAAAAGTTTACTTTTCTATAGCTTAGTGAGGCGGAATTTCAATAAAACGTGGTTTGTTTGCATGTTTTTTGCAACGACGATATTGTCTTCAAATATTTTCTAGTTTAGATAAAAAACAGTAATTTCGCGACTCGAAAAAATGAAGAGTCAATGATTGTCTGTATAGCGGAGAAGCCGAGTGTGGCCAAGGAGATAGCTGACGTGCTGGGTGCTAGGACGCGGCGCGAGGGGTATTTAGAGGGTAATGGGTATCAAGTGACCTGGACCTTCGGCCATCTGTGTACCTTGAAAGAACCTCACGACTACACGACGCAGTGGAAGAATTGGGCATTGAGTAGTTTGCCGATGATACCTTCACGCTTTGGTATCAAACTTATCGACAATGCAGGCATCGAGAAGCAGTTTGGCATCATTAAGGGGCTTATGCAAAAGGCCGACATGATTATCAATTGCGGTGATGCTGGCCAGGAGGGAGAACTCATACAACGTTGGGTGATGCAGAAGGCTGAGGCCAGGTGTCCAGTCAAGCGCCTCTGGGTGTCGTCGCTCACCGAGGAGGCCATACGAGAGGGCTTTGCTAAGTTGATGGATGCCTCGGAGAAGCAATCGCTTTACGAGGCAGGATTGTGCCGTGCCATAGGTGACTGGGTGTTGGGCATGAATGCCACGAGACTCTATACATTGAAGTATGGTCAGAACCGACAGGTGCTCTCCATTGGACGTGTACAAACTCCTACGCTTGCTCTCATCGTGAAGCGCCAACAGGAGATTGATAACTTTGTGCCCCAACAGTACTGGGTGCTGAAGACATTGTATCGCAACGTCTCCTTCAACGCCATCATGAAGCGTAGCGACGAGGATTTAATGGCTGACCTAGAAAAGAAGAGGGAGACCGCTGAGAAAAAGGGGCAACCCTTCGACATGGCTGAGGCATGGCGCAAAGCCGAGGCAGAGAATATAGGTGTCGATCCTATAGCCAATGGAGAGCAGGGGGCGATGTTGCTCGATCGCATCAAGGAGGCTCCCTTCTTCGTAACATCTGTGACTAAGAAAGATGGCAAGGAGTTGCCTCCTTCGCTCTTCGACTTGGGTACGTTGCAGACAGAGTGTAACAAGAAGTTTGGCATTCCCGTGGACGTGACCTTGCAAACTGTACAGTCGCTTTACGAGAAGAAGGTAACCACCTATCCGCGTGTTGATACAACCTACTTGAGCGACGACGTGTATGCTAAATGTCCACAGATACTCATGGGCTTGCGCGACTATCAGCATCTCATTACCCCTCTTCATGGTCGTCCTCTGCAGAAGTCTAAGAAGGTGTTTGATAATAAGAAGGTGACCGACCACCATGCCATCATCCCTACGGGTGTAGTGCCTGGGGTGCTCACCGATGTGGAGAAGAAGATCTATGACCTTATCGTACGTCGCTTTATTGCAGTCTTTCACCCCGATTGCAAGACGCGCACCACTACCGTGATGGGCGAAGCTGACGGCATTCCCTTCCGTACCTCAAGTAAGGAGATTGTTGAGCCAGGATGGCGCATTGTCTTTGACAAAGGCACCTCTTCTGAAGTCTCAGAAAATTCAGAGGCTTCCGAAAATGCTGATAATGCTCAATTCTCTGCTGTCAACACCCAATTTACCAAGGGCGAGAGTGGGCCTCACCAACCTGAACTGATGGAGAAAACTACTCAGCCACCCAAACCCTATACCGAGGGTACGCTGATACGTGCTATGGAGACGGCGGGTAAGTTTGTCGACGATGAGGAACTGCGCGATGCCATGAAGGAGAATGGCATTGGTCGCCCTGCTACACGTGCCGAGATTATCAAAACCCTGTATAAGCGCAACTATGTCGTCTTGCAGAAGAAGAACCTCGTGCCCACCCCCACGGGCGTCGAACTTATTGGACTCATTCGTGAAGAGTTGCTCAAGAGTGCTGAGCTCACGGGTATATGGGAGAAACGATTGCGAGAGATTGAGGCACGGCGCTACGATGCCAAGCAATTTGTCGAGGAGTTGAAACAGATGGTTGCAGAGCTTGTGCAACAAGTGTTGGCCGATAATACTCCGCGAAGAATATAGGACAGGACGAGTGAGGATAAAAAGAAGAAGAGGGGATGCCACTGACATCTCCTCTTTCTCTTATGATGGAGCCTAAGCTTTATTTGCTTGCAGATAGTTGGTATTCTTTATATATTGCGTCATTTATGAAATGCTGCTCTCCCTCAATCTGCAGAGGAGTGTCGTAGGACTTTACTAGCAATGCGCCCCCATCAAGTGTCAAATTACCATCGGTGGTGATGCCGCGCGAATGTGAGTCGTGTGCATCGTGGTGGTGATTCTCGCCCGTAGCGAGCACTGTCACGAAGCTGTTGGTCATGGTGATGTCTCCCACATTGTTGATGCCCTTTCCGCCTGTACCTGTGCTTTTAGCGCCAATCAACATGTTGGTTATGCTCAGGGTGCCCTTGCTTCGTATTACGGCTGCGGAGGACAGGTCGTCGGTGTCAGCTTCATAAAGAGCCGCTCCCTCGGTGAAGGCCGTGATCTTGCCTCCGCTTAGCTCCATGTCTTCCTCGCTCATCAGTGCCTTGGAACCATCGCCCTTAACCGTGGCTTGCACGATGCCGCCCGACATGGTGAGGGTGGACATCGCTCTGAGTGCATGTCCCTTATTTCCCGTAGTTGTGAGCTTGATGAGTCCACCTCGTATGTCTATATATGGTGTGATGAGAGGGTCTATATTGCCATCGTCGTCACCCTCGTATGAAGCTGTGATGGCTTCGTCTACCGAGCACACCGAGAGTATGCCACCACCAATTTCGATGTAGCCCTCGTCTATATCAATACCATCTTGTAGTGCGGTGATGCATACGTCTCCTCCATACATGATGAATCGCTCCTTGGCGTTGATGCCGTCTCCTGTGGCGTTGATGGTGATGTGTCCTTCACGGATACGCACATAGTCGTCGCTAGCTATGCCATGCTTGTAGTTGCTCGTCACCTCGAGTGAGCCCGTACCTGAAAAGACGAGTTGGCCTTCACTGAATAGGGTGCCTTTCTGTTGCTCTTCGCCTACAAACTCATAGTTCTCGCCATCTTTCAACGTGTTGTAGGTATTGTTGGGCAATGCAATCATCACGGTCTTTCCTGATTGGATATTGATGGCAGCTCCTGTGGGGTTGGTGATGTGGGCATTGTCGAGCGTGATGAGTGTCTTCTTCTCCGAGTTGAGTTTGAATGACCCGTTCGTGGTGCTTCCCCTTAGCGTGAATGAGATGTTCTTTTTCGTGGAAGTGATGGTGACATGAGCCCCATTGACTTGTGCAATCACGCCTGGCTTTGTATCTACATCGGCGGTCTCACCGTCGTAGGTAACCACGATGTGGGTTGTTGGGTGGTAGTTCTCGACGAAGTCTCCATAGTCATCGTGATTCTCGTCGGTTATTACCTCTTCGGGGAACTCGGTGTAGGAGTTATCGTCGTTGGGGTCGATGGTGACATCGATACTTGCTATATCCGTAGAGTCAGTGATGACTATCGAGTCACCCCAGTTGATGGTGTCTTTGTCTGTTACGATGGAGTCGTTGCCTCCAGGAGTAGGAGGGGTGGGGATTTCCTCGGGATTACAACAGGCAAAGAGTGCCAATAAGCCCAATATTAGATATTGATTTCGCTTCATGAAAAATCGGTTTTGTTGAAAGGGTTAAAAATCAAACGAATAGCCGATGCCCAAGACGTGACCGCTGACTTCGTCGATGTCGGCATAATCCTGGTATCGATAATAGAGTTTCAACTTGTGCTCCTTATTGATTTTATATTCTGTTCCTAATGTATATCTCACCTTGTCGTAGGCGAAGGCGTTGTCGAGTTCATTGTATAGTTCTATCTCTGCAAAGGGCTCGAAGGGACATTTCTTGATGTCGTAGCTCACCGACAGTCGAGAGCGTAGCTTGTGGTCGCTCTTGGCGGCCTTCTCGTCAATAATCATATCGGGGTTCTCGTAATCCCATTTCTCGAGGTCTGAGAAGTAGTAGTATCGCTCGCGATGGCATTGCGATGGCATGCGGTATGTGAACTGGTATCGTTCGCGTAGCGCAAACTTGAATCGTCCCCATTTGTATGACCCTGTGAGCGATGCCGTGGCGCGGTGGCGGGCTGTCCAGTAGGGTGCATCCACGTTCATGTGCTTGGGTATGAACTCTCCGTTGGCGTCGAATTCGTAGTTGCCGTCATCGTCCGTCTTGTACTTGATGGCTGTCTCGCCTGGGTAGTTCATGTACATGAAGGTGTAGCCCACATCTGCCTTGAGGAAGGGGATCTTCTTGTCCTTGTATGATAGGTTGATGGCACCCGACACGCGTTCAGTCATGGTGGACATGTCTTGTGAGCGATATTCGCCTTCGAGCGAGAGCTCCCACTTCTTGTTAAGCTTTGTGGATCCTTCAATGCTTGTCCATACGCCAAAGTCACTCTGTGCTGTGGCCAATGTAGCCGTTAGTAACAGGCATCCTATACCTAAAATTCTCTTCATCATTTTTTTTATTTAAAGCAATTACTCGGCAAATGTAGCGCCCAATTCTGAAAAGATTCTGAAAACCGCATCTTTTTTCTGAAAAAAATCATCCCATCTTGGGCAAGCGACCTACGTTGTCGACACTATTGATTTCGTTGCTTAGGGGTTCATAGTAAACTTTTACCATAGCGGTGTCCTTGGAGAAATCGATGGCTCCCACTTCTACGCGCAGGATGTCTAGCCCTGTGCGTTTCTTGAGGTCTTCGATGAGCACTTGCTCGTTCTCGGGTGTGATGAGACTGATATTGTCGTACATCACGAGTTTGCTAGCGACATGTTTTACCCAGCGATTGCTCTCGAGTGCCCATATGGAGATGATGAATAGCAGGTTGGTAGCCAGCAACTCCATGTAGCTGATGCTCGTAGCCAATCCGTTGATGGCACTGACGGCGATGATGAGAAACAGATAGGTCATCTCACGTATGGGTACCGATTCTGTGCGATAGCGGATGATGCCGAAGATGGCAAACAGGCCTAGTGCGAATCCTATCTTGAGTTTCACTCCTCCCATGAGGAATATGAGCAGGAATACGCTGATAGAGATGAGAGTGAAGGTGAAGAAATAGTCGCGACGCTTGCTCTTGGGGTAGTAGAATACTCTCACGATGAGCGCGATGACCGCGGTGTTGAGGACGAATCGGATGAGCAACTCGGCCAAGCCGTACCAGTCGGCCCATAGTGCAGAGGTTACTGCCTCGGTAGGTGCCTGTACGTCGGCGCCTAGTTCCTCGGCTGCCATGAGGATCGTCTTAGCTCCAGCTGCAATGATGCTTAATAAGTTTACCATAGTCTTAGTGAGTATTTAAAAGTTTGTTTATTTTTACAAATCTCGGTTTGAACCGGTTGCGCTTGAGGCTTGGCTTAGTGAGTGCCGACCCCATGCAATATTTGCTGAATCCCGAGGGCTTGATGCGCAAGTCGCGCAATATCTTCTTTACGGGCGAGTATACATTGCCGTCACGCTTGAGCTCGATGATGACCAAGCGGTCGAAGGTGTCGTGTATGTCGGTCTCCAAATGGTGAAACTTTACATGGCAATCGATGGTGAGTCGCTCTGTCTTGTCCATGTTGACCAATGTGATGCGCTCAAATCGGTTCTCGACCTTCGGGACGAGGTCAGCGAGCAGGTATTTAGAGTGCTTGGCCAGCAGTAGGTCTCCATCGTCTTCGTGCAGTGTGTGTAGTCCTTTTACAGTGATGCGTTTCTTTTTTGTTCGCCCATGGTTGTTCTTGTTCTTCACCTCGAGAAAGGTGTCGCCCGAGTCGAGGTAGGTGCGCATGCGTACCTTTTGGCGTACAAGTCGTCCGTTGTGGTGAATGGTGTACATCTCTTCGTCGGGAGTGTCAAGATAGATCGTGTGGTAACGGCTATATCGCTTGCCTTCTATCTCCTGCACCATGTATTTCCCTTGGGCCATCACGAGCAGTTGCTCCAGTTGGCTGATGGTAGCCAAGTATTTCTTGTCAATTCGATTCATCAGCCTAATGTCCTTCATCTCAGCCAGTGTGATGGAAGGGAGTTGTTCCAGCAATTCTACGATATGTCTTTCCATAGTATCTCAGATTGTGCAAAGATAATAAGTTATCTGAAATAGTGGGACAAAATGTCAAAAAAAATACGAAAATAGCCCATATTTGCAGATATATACCGACAAAGTGTTGCAGAAAACGAAAAAACCGCTTACCTTTGACTCTGTTAATGGTTACGGCGTGACCATTGACGAGGACATGACATAAATTATAAATCTAAAAACATAATCCGTTTTATGCAAGAACACTTGAATGAAGCTCAGGAGATGATGGAGATGGCCATCCTCCACGTTGAAGACGAACTCGCGCGCATCCGTGCCGGTAAAGCTAACCCCCGTATCCTCGACGGTATCCGTGTTGATTCATATGGTACTATGGTGCCCCTCTCTGGTGTGGCATCAGTGACCACTCCCGATGCTCGCACCATCGCCATCAAGCCTTGGGACAAGAACATGATTCGTGTCATCGAGAAGGCTATCATCGACTCTCCCGTGGGCATTATGCCTGAGAATAATGGTGAGATTATCCGTCTCGGCATTCCCCCTCTCACCGAGGAGCGCCGTAAGCAGCTCGCCAAGCAGTGTAAGGAGGTAGCCGAGCATGCCAAGATTAGTATCCGCAATGCTCGTCGCGACTGCATCGATGCTCTCAAGAAGGCGGTGAAGGATGGTATGCCCGAGGATGTGCAGAAGGATGGCGAGGAGAAGCTGCAGAAGCTCCACGACAAGTACATCAAGAAGGTAGATGACCTCTACGCTGAAAAGGAGAAGGAAATCATGACCGTGTAATATGAATTGAATATTGAAAATTGGAAATTGAAAACTATCAGCAAACAACTTCGCCAACGACGTCGTCACGGAGCGAACTGTGAATTTTCAATTTTTAGTTTTCAATTTTCAGTTTTCAATTGCTCATGCTTGGACTTGTAATCAAGAATACTGGAAGCCAGTACATCGTGAAGACCGATGAGGGTAACTTCATCGATTGCCGCATCAAGGGTAACTTCCGACTCAAAGGCATACGTAGCACCAACCCTGTGGCCGTGGGCGACAGGGTTGTGCTCACTGAGCCCACAGACGGCATTGCCTATATCACTGACATCGAGGAGCGTCGCAACTACATCATCCGTCGCGCCTCGAACCTCTCGAAGCAGTCACACATCCTTGCAGCCAATGTCGATATGTGTCTGCTCATCGTTACCATCAACTATCCCGAAACATCCACGACCTTCATCGATAGGTTCCTGGCGACGGCCGAGGCCTATCGCATACCCGTACACATCGTGTTCAATAAGGTAGACCGATACGATGAGGCTGAGCGGCGCTATCTCGATGCCGTTGTGCACCTTTATCGCACCATCGGATATGACTGCTCGTGTGTGTCGGCTCTCAATGATGAGGGGCTCGACCAGGTACGCGAGGCTCTCTCAGGCAAGACGACCCTGCTCTCGGGCAATTCGGGTGTAGGCAAGAGCACGCTCATCAATGCGCTGTTGCCCGAGCTTCGCTTGCGCACGGGCGAGATTTCTGAGCGCCACAATACGGGCATGCACACCACTACCTTCTCCGAGATGTTTCCCTTCGGCGAGGGAGGATGGCTTATCGACACGCCTGGCGTCAAGGGATTTGGTACCTTCGACATGGAGGAGGAAGAGATTGGACACTATTTTCGCGAGATTTTTGCCATCTCGGCCGATTGTCGCTATGGCAACTGCACTCACACTCATGAGCCCCATTGCGCTGTGCGCAAGGCCGTCGAGGAGTGTCGCATAAGCCAGTCGCGCTATGCCTCCTACTTGAGTATGCTCGATGACAAGGAGGAGGGAAAATATCGTGAGGGGTACTAGCTCCACGATGCGATACCCTCTCCGCTCTAATACCATTCTGTTATCAACAAGAACTCGTTATTTTCATTGTTACTGCTATGACATCTTTTACAACACACATGAGGAGGAGGCTTTTTCTCACCCTCTGTTCTTTGTTTTTCGTCTGTGTGGCCTTTGCTTCCGAGCCCATCCGCGTGGCTTGCATAGGCAATAGTGTCACCTATGGCTATGGCCATCAGTCGCCAGCTCAGACATCCTATCCCACCCGCTTGGCCTCGATGCTTGGCGAGGGATACGAGGTGCGTAACTTTGGCCACTCGGGAGCTACGCTGCTCTATCGTGGACATCGCCCCTACATCCAGCAACAGGCATGGCGCGATGCATTGGCCTTTGCCCCCGACAAGGCCATCATTCACCTCGGCCTCAATGATACCGACCCGCGCAACTGGCCCAACTATCGCGATGAGTTCATCCCCAACTACTTGGCCATGATAGACTCTCTGCGTGCGGTGAACCCCGATGTCGAGGTCTGGGTGTGTCGCATGACTCCCATCTTCCATGGGCATCGCCGCTTCAAGTCGGGCCCTCGCGATTGGCATGCACAGATACAGCAAGCCATCGAGGAGGTAGCCCTGCTCGCTGGTGCTCATCTCATCGATTTGCATGAGCCGCTCTATCATCGTCCCGACCTCTTTGCCGATGCGTTGCACCCCGATGCCGAGGGGGCTATGATCTTGGCTCAGACGGTGTACTCCGCCATGACGGGCAACTATGGGGGCTTGGCTCTCCCTGCCATCTACACCGACCATATGGTCATCCAGCGTGACAAGCCCTTCCTCCTGCGTGGCACGGCCGATGCAGGCCGCAAGATCTCTGCCCGATTGGGCAAGGAGAAGCTGCGCACCACGGTAGCCGAGGATGGCACTTGGCAGCTCACCTTCAAACCCCTCGCGGCAAGCGACAAGTCACTCACCCTGACCGTGACCGATGGCGAGAGCACCCTTACGCTCACCGACATCCTCGTGGGCGAGGTATGGCTCTGCTCGGGCCAATCCAATATGGCCTTCATGCTGCGCCAAGCCACCGATGCTCAGAAGCATATTGCCGAGGCAGCTACCAAGAACCTCCGTCTCTACGACATGCGCCCCCGTGTGTACACCGATGCCGTGGCATGGGATAGCGCTTCGCTTGCGGCTCTCAACAAGCTCGACTACTATGTGCCCACGACATGGCAACCCATCACGGAGCAAAACGCTTCGCAATTCTCTGCCATCGCCTACCACTTTGGTGCTATGCTGGCCGACTCGCTTGGTGTGCCTGTGGGTCTCATCTGCAATGCGGTAGGCGGAGCTCCCATCGAGTCATTCACCGACCGTCACACTCTCGAACATCATCCCGTGTTGGTCGATATCCTTACCGACTGGAAGCGCAATGACCGTGTGCAGGACTGGGTGCGCGGACGCGGAGCCTATAATATCCAGCTGAGCAAGAATCCCTTGCAGCGCCACCCCTACGAACCCTGCTTCCTCTATGAGACGGGCATCGCCCCCTTGGCAGGCTTCCCCTTGCGTGGTGTGATATGGTATCAGGGTGAGTCCAATGCCCACAACGTGGAGCTCTTCGAGACAGAGTTTGAGGCGCTCGTAGGTAGCTGGCGCAAGGCATGGGACGATGAGGAGATGCCTTTCCATTTCGTACAGCTCTCCAGCATCGCTCGTCCCTCATGGCCCCACTTCCGTGATGTGCAGCGCCAGCTCGCCGATGCGATTCCCCATTGCGAGATGGCGGTGTCGAGCGACAAAGGTGATAGCCTCGACGTACATCCCCGCGAGAAGCGACCTATAGGTGAGCGCCTCGGATGCATCGCTTTGCACCACGACTATGGCTTCTCACGCCTCACACCTTCGGGCCCTTCTGTGCAGGGCGCTCATGCCGAGGGCAATGGCATTGTCCTGACCTTTGCCCATGCCGAGGGCATGACGTCGAGCGATGGTCAGCCCCTGCGCACGTTTGAGGTCGCTGGCGAGCATGGCATCTATTACCCAGCCGACAAGGTTATTGTCAAGGGCAACACTATCATCCTGAAGTCAAAGCAGGTGAGTCGTCCGACGCGTGCCCGCTATGGATGGCAACCATTCACCCGTGCAAACCTTGTGAACAAAGAGGGGCTACCAGCAAGCACCTTCGAGATAAGTTGCTGCAAGGAAACGAATTGAATTCGTACTCACTTTGTTATAAAAGCAGTTGTTCCATGGGACAACTGCTTTTTTTTGTAACCTGAAAACGGATAAAATGTCCATTTCATCGGGATGCGGCTTGCGTCTGGCCAAAAACGCAATATGAGATTCGCGGTCATTTATGGAAAGCTCATGGCTATTCATGTTGAGTATAAGGCCTTTTTTTATGCACAATTACGAACTTTTAGGAAAAAACCACAAAGAACCAGTGGATTATCACAAATAATCATTACCTTTGCAAAATCTTCACGCCGATATCCCAATTCGCAGACGCGAGCGAGGTGGCTGGGTGGGGATGACATTTTGGAAAGGCGTTTACTTGGCGCTTTGGTTTTGACGTTCTGGAACTTCGCAACTTCTAACGATTAGTCAAAGACAAAGCAACAGTAGATGCCACGGGATATGTTTAGTATATTCGGTTGTTATATTATACTGCAACAGCAGTAGGTATGGCAATTGGTCGTGTATGTACATATCGGCGTGGGGTCTGCGTTGCTCGTTTCGACTAATCGGGCAATGCGAAGGCCTCAGAACGTGAGACGAGTAACAGGTACAGGTTCTCACGCTTTTCTTTTATATATAGGTATAACCCCACTGCCGAATCTGGAGAACTTATAGGCAAATGAAATGATACTATTATTGTTTTATTAATTTTATAAGTTCTACAAAATGAAACACATTAAACATTGGCTAGCTACAATGGCAGTGCTATTGTGCAGCGTCACAGGGAGTGCCCACGACTTTGAGGTGGGTGGTATCTATTTCAACATTACCTCAGAGGAAGATTTGACAGTAGAGGTGACATACAAAGGTTGGAATATGTGGGACAATGATTACTCTGGTTCCATCACCATCCCTACCATGGTAACCTACGATGGCGTAGACTATAGTATTACGAGCATCGGAAAACAGGCTTTTTATAGTTGCAAAAAACTCACCTCCATCACCATCCCCGAGAGTGTGACGAGCATTGGAGATGTTGCTTTCTATAATTGCAGCAGCCTCACCTCCATCACCATCCCCGAAGGTGTGACTTTGATTGGAGGCGATGCTTTCGAATTAACCCCATGGTACGACAACTTTCCCGATGGTGTAGTATATATAGGAAAGGTGCTTTATGGCTATAAGGGTACTATATATTTTACCCCTATAGAAGTTCGTGATGGTACGGTAAGTATTAGCCCCAAAGCTTTCTCTTATCAAGAAGGTCTCACCTCCATCACCATTCCCGAGAGTGTGACAAGCATTGGAAGCCAAGCTTTTTGTGATTGCAGTGGGCTGACCTCCATCAATATCCCCGAAGGTGTGACGAGTATAGAACGGAATACTTTCTCTGGTTGCACCAGCCTCACCGCTATCACCATCCCCGCGAATGTGACAAGTATTGGAGAGCAAGCTTTCTATGGTTGTAGCAGCCTTACCTCCATCACCATCCCCGAGAGTTCACTGTTGACGAGCATTGAAAGCGGTGCTTTCGATAACATCGCATGGTATAATAACCACCCCGATGGTGTAGTATATATAGGAAATGTGCTTTATAGATATAAGGGTGTGACATCCCAAAATATCCTTGTATCCGTAAAGGTAAAGGAGGGTACAGTAAGTATATCAAACGATGCTTTCTCTTATCAGGAAGGTCTCACCTTCATTACCATTCCTGAGAGCGTGACGAGCATTGGAGATGGTGCTTTCTCTGGTTGCAGTAGGCTCACTGGTGTCAATATATCCGAAAACCCACATTTGACAAGCATAGGACAGTATGCTTTCTCTGGTTGCTACAACCTCGCTTCCATCACCATTCCCACGAATGTGACAAGCATTAGAGAGCGAGCTTTCTATGGTTGTAGTAGCCTCACCTCTATCACCATCCCCGAGAGTGTGACGAGCATTGAAGACTATGCTTTCTATGAATGCCGCAGTCTCGCCTCCGTCACCATCTCCGAGCAGTCTCAATTGACGAGCATTGGAGAGGGTGCTTTCTGTTATTGTGGTTTCACCTCCATCACCATCCCCAAGAGTGTGATGTGGATTGAAAATGGTGTTTTCGCTGATTGTAGCAGTCTTACCGATGTGTATTGCTATGCCAAGAATATTCCCTCGACCGAGAGCTATGCCTTTGATGGTTCGCCCATCGAGAACGCTACCCTGCACGTTCACGCTAGCGCCTTGGAACGCTACAAGGCTACTGCTCCTTGGAGCAGCTTTGGCAACATCGTGTCAATCATGCCTGAAGACATCATCACCATCACCACCAACGAGTACGGTAGCGGCACCTATTGCTCAGAGTATGCGCTCGACTTCAGCGAAGTAGATGGGTTGAAGGCATACGCTGCCACAGGATATAACACCAAGACTGGCATAGTAACTCTTACTCGCGTGATGACCTCACAGCCAGGCATGGGACTCTTCCTCAAGGGCGAAGAAGGGGAATACATCGTCCCTGTATTGGAGAGCACCGATGATAACTCACTCAATATGCTCGTGGGTACATTAGAGAGCACCACTATCAATGGTGTGAGTGACGATGGGCTGTACTATAATTACAGATACACCATTAAGGATGGCGACGAGGCTCCCTTGTTCTACAGAGTGGATGATGGCTATACACTCAGTGCCGGCAAGGCATACTTGCAGATTCCTGCAGCGTGGATGCCAGCAGAGGCCAAGTCTATCTCACTCCGCTTCGACGACGAAGACGGCACGACCGACATTGAGGAGATGGAATCTGCCAATCAGAATGCTGAAGTAATCTACGACCTCTTGGGCCGCAAGGTAAGCAAGCCTCAGGAGGGTGGGGTATACATCGTAAATGGTAAGAAGATGGTATGGTAATAAAAACAACAAAGCATATGAAGACAAAAATGAATTATATAGCACCTGCTATCGAAATAGCAGAGATTGAGACCGAATCGCTGATGCTTACAGCATCGGGCGAAACAGGAGAGACTGGCACTGGCGACGGCACTGCTGGCAATGGCCCCGACATGGTCAACAACCGCCGCGGCGGTTGGGGCAACCTATGGGATTGAGCTTCCTGATACACCTATTGTTATCAAAGAGGGTGTCACAATCGTGACACCCTCTTTGATGGTTTATGATGGCCTCTCGCTTATTGGTGTGAGTTGGATGAAGTAAGCGCAAGGTAGGTCAATGCGTCAATAACGCTATTGGAAATATTTCCCAATGATCGGCAATCGCTTTAGTGGCAAGTCATGCTTGATGATGTAGCCTACGTATAGGGCGAGCAGGAGTGTGTTGGCTCCCATGCGCATCCATGGGTGCTTGATGGGGAGCATCTGGGCTATGCCGAAGAGGACCAGGGCGAGGGCAAAGTAGGTGAGTATGCCCTTCACGTCGTAGGCGATAGGGTGATAGTGCTGACCGATGAAGTAGGAGAGCAGCATGGCTGTGCCGTAGCCCGCTAT
>JAEIGA010005412.1_pt1 | contig 19529 bp, 16 predicted proteins | sample 9270691 | NCBI WGS metagenome assembly JAEIGA01 (sample SAMN17057246, study PRJNA624740) | gut metagenome | biome: biome; isolation source: fecal sample | host: Bos grunniens | place: China: Xizang | collected 2019 | reverse complement strand
TTTAATTAATGAAAATACAGTAAAAATTGAATATGTAATACCTGATAGAATTAATGAAAATATTGAAGAATTGGGATTGCCGTCTCCAGATGTGTTTGACTCGTATTTGCAAAAAAGTCTTACAGATTTAAGAATGAATTAAAAAATGGAGAACTAAAGATGAAAGCAGATTGGAAGAAAGTAAGACTAGATGAAATGGGAAAGGTATCTCGTGGACGTTCTAAACACAGACCTCGTAATGATTCTAGTTTATTTAATGGAGAATATCCTTTTATTCAAACAGCAGATGTAAAAAATGCAAATCTGTACATAACAGAGTTTTCTCAAACATATAATGAAAAGGGGCTTGCTCAAAGTAAACTCTGGAATAAAGGAACTTTGTGTATAACAATTGCAGCCAATATTGCAGATACAGCAATTCTTGGAATAGATGCTTGTTTTCCAGATAGTATTATGGGGTTTATTCCAAATACAGAAATTTCAGATGTAAAATATGTAAAGTATTGTTTTGATATTCTCCAAAAAGAATGTCAATCTATTTCTGTTGGTGCTGCTCAAGATAATCTTTCATGGGAAAAATTATCAAGAATAAAGTTTTCTTGTCCACCTCTAGAAACCCAACAAAAAATTGCTTCTATTCTTTCAGCTTATGATGACCTTATCGAAAACAATCGTAAACAAATCAAACTTTTAGAAGAAGCAGCCCAGCGTTTGTACAAAGAATGGTTTGTAGACTTGCGTTTCCCTGGATATGAAAATGTTGCTATTGTGGATGGTGTGCCGGAGGGGTGGATTACTAAAACTATTGGAGAAATCTGCGTTAAACTTAATTCGGGAGGAACCCCCAATAGAAAAAAAACAGATTATTGGGATTCTAAAGATATAAAATGGTATAAAACAAAAGAACTTCAAGATTGTTGGCTTTTTGATTCGGAGGAGTATATAAGTGAAAAAGGTTTAAATAATTCATCTGCAAAAGTGTTTCCCAAAAATACGATTTTAATGGCAATTTACGCAAGTCCAACTCTTGGGCGATTGGGAATTCTATCGAATAATGCTGCTTGTAATCAGGCTGCTCTATGCTTAATTCCAAATGAATTAGTTTCATATCAATGGTTATATTTGAAACTTTATGAATTAAGAGATTATTTTAATTCTGTCGCAAGAGGCGCAGGACAACAAAATATTAGTGCTGATGTTGTGAAAAACAAAATGATTGTAATTCCAAAAGAAGGTATTATGATGAAATTTACACAAATTGTTTCGTTATATTTTGATAAGATTAAAAGCTTTCAACGACAAATTTACTTGTCACAACAAGCGCGTGATAAACTTTTACCACGATTGATGAGTGGGGAAATGGAGGTGTAGGGAGTATGAAAGAGTGGATTATTACAAATGAAGTTTTATTATGTACTTGTACTTCAATTCTTTCTTTTGTAGTTACAACAATTTTAACTTTTATAATAATTAGGCAAACATATAAAATTGCTAAAAAACAATCAATACAAGAGTTGGAAATAAATAAACAACAAGAAGAATTGCAAAAAAGACAAATTAGATTAAATACATTTGAATACAAAAATAAAATTTATTATGCATTGCATAAAGTGTTTCAGATGACCGGGGAAATACAAACATTGTATCCTGTAATGAAATTAGATGATAAAGATATGAGAGAATTATATGAAATTTTTTCATCATTTATAAATGTGTTAAAGATAGATGTTTCTGAATTTTTATGGTTATTTAAACAAGCTGAATATATTTTACCAAATAATATTGTACCTTCCGTAAACGAAATATCTAAGAAATTTGATAAATTGACTGGTGCAATACACAAATTAAATTTGTTTCCAGATATTTTGACTCAGGAAGAGATGATAATAGAAAAGAGAAAGATTTTGGATGAAATTTATTCTAGTGTAAAATATATTAATGAATATGTTCAATTTATCAATTCAATTATGCCAAGAGAATTAGATATAAGCTATATAGAAAGGTAAACTGTTGTTGATTATAAAGGATTTGTCAATATATGAATAAACTTGATATTTTAAACCGTTATGAATTTGTATGTAATCTTATTAATTTAGTTGAAAATATTTCAGTAGCAAATACTTCTGTAACTTTTGCATTGAATGGAAAATGGGGAAGTGGAAAAAGTTTTGTATTAGATATGTTTGAAGAAGAATTAAGTCGGATTCAATCGGAAGAAACGGCTACAGATAAATATTTTATAATTCGTTACAACTGTTGGAAAAATGATTATTATCAAGAACCTTTGATTGCAATTGTTTCTTCTATAGTGTCTAGTATTGAAGAAAAAACGAAGTTATTTCCCGATACAGAAGAAAATAGAGAAATAATTGGAATGATAAAAGCTGCGGGTTTATCTTTATTATCACTTGGAAATACAATTGTAAAAGATAAAATTGGGTTGGATATTCAAGGTGCTGTAAAAACAGTTTTGAATGGTAAAAAATCAGGGTCAGAAGAATATGAAGATGATAAATCCTATGACACATATTTTAAGTTAAATAAGGTAATAGAAAAATTATCTTCTTCATTACAAGAAATTGCTAAAATCCACAAAATAATTCTTGTTGTTGATGAACTTGATAGATGTATCCCCGAATATGCAATAAATGTTTTAGAGAGATTACATCATTTAACAGAAAGTAACACAAACATCATTACAATTATTTCAATTGATAAAGAACAGTTACTGTCTAGTGTTAAGCAAATTTTTGGTTTTGCAAATCCAGAAAAATATCTTGAGAAATTTATTAATTTTGAAATAAAACTTGATGAAGGTAAATTATCAGAAAAAATAACAGAAAAATATTCAGAATACATAGATTTATTTGATAAAGATATTTACCCTATAGAAGATTCAATTGAAGAATTTTTTCAAGAAATTTTTAAAAGTATAAATATACGAAAACAAGAACAAATCTTAAAAAAAGTGATGATAGCTCATAAACTAATGTTTACAGATAAAAAAGATTATACCTTTATGTGTATGGAACTTTTAATTGGTGTTATGATTTTTGAGTATGGATATTCTGCTTTATTTGAAAATATCCCTATTAATGGACCTGATTTTGAAGGGTTGTTTTCAACAGGTTTAAAGAAAATACCCGTTTTTGTTGATTTTATTAAACAAAAACTTATAGAAGTTAGTTTTCGTCGAACTAAAGAAATGCCTTATGAAATAGTGTCTTTTACTTTACCAAATACATGTACCTTATATGGTGTAATTGCATTTACATGGTATTGGATGCATACAAAAAATGAAAGTTTTGTTTTTAAATATTATCCAGATAGTGTAAATGATAAAATATCAAAAAATTATGTAGAACTTAAAAGGTATGCAGAAGTATTAAGAATGTTATAAGATAAAACTAATTTACATAAATCACTAAATCTATGCTAAAATATTACCAATAAAGACTTTATAAGGATTTTTTATGTCTTACGAATACAGCGAAAACGAACTTGTACAAAACAGTGCCATTGAACTTTTACGAGATACTCTCGGTTGGCATACTTTCTATGCATATAATGACGAAGTTCTTGGTAATGATTCTTCTTCAAAATCTTTGGGACGTTCATCTTATAAAGAAATCCTCCTTACTCGTTATCTAAAAGAAGCTGTATTCAAATTTAATGATTGGGTAAATGATGAGATTTTTGAACAAATAGTTAAAATTCTTAATACAAAAGTTTCTTCCGATTCAGATATTCAAAATAACGAAAAGAATTATCAATATTTCAAAGATGGGATAGAAGTTGATGTAAGAGATGAAAACGGAAACTACATAAAACGTAGAGCAAAACTTTTTGATTTTACCCACCCTGAAGAAAATGATTTTCTTGCTGTTCAAGAAATGAAGATTTGGGGAGAAGTTTATCATCGACGTGCAGATATAGTAGGTTTTGTAAATGGTATTCCTCTTTTATTTGTAGAATTAAAGCGAGACGATGTTGATATTCAAGAAGCCTACGAAAATAATTACAAAGATTATAGAACAACAATTCCCCAGCTTTTTTATTACAATGCATTTATTGTTTTTGCAAATGGTCCAGAAGCAAAAATAGGTACTTTAGAATCAAAGTATAAATTCTTTCACGAATGGAAACGCTTATCTGAAAAAGATTCTGGCTCTGTTGCTTTTGAAACTTTATTGCTAGGTGTTTGTAATAAAAAGAACTTTATTGATTTATTTGAAAACTTTATTTTGTTTGACCATTCAAACGGTCGTGTTGTGAAAATTCTTGCAAGAAATCACCAATTCCTTGGTGTTAATCAAGCATTTGAAAATTACAAAGCACGTCAATTTAAAGATGGAAAATTAGGTGTGTTTTGGCATACACAGGGTTCCGGAAAAAGTTATTCTATGGTTTTTCTTGCACAAAAGATTCATAGAAAAGTAGAAGGTTCTCCTACAATCGTAATTCTTACAGATAGAGCGGAATTAAATAAACAAATTAGTGGAACATTTGAAGCTTGTGGATGTTTAGGCAATGTAAAAGCAAGTAAATATGTTGCCTCTAGTGGAGATGATTTAATTAAAAAACTGAAAGCCAATCCTAGTTATATTTTTTCATTAATACAAAAGTTTAATAAGCCAGATTCAACACCGTTACATACAGACTATGATATTTTGTTAATTTCAGATGAAGCACACAGAACTCAAAACGGTGTTTTTGCAAATAATATGTGTAAACTTTTACCAGAAGCAAGTAGAATTGGTTTTACAGGAACTCCATTATTTAGTTTTGATAATATTACACAACGTACTTTTGGAGATTATGTTTCTATATACGATTTTAAACGTGCTGTAGATGATGGAGCAACCGTTCCTTTGTATTACGAAAACAGAGGTGAAAAATTAAATCTTGATAATCCAGAAATAAACGAAAAATTACTTGAAGCAATAGAAGAAATTGAAGATGACCAAAAGCGTGAAAAGGTAGAAAGTCTAATTAAAAAAGAACTTCACCTTATTCGTAATCCTAAGCGTTTAGATAGAATTGCAAAAGATTTTGTTAATCACTATTCAGATATTTGGCAAACAGGAAAAGCTATGTTTGTTTCTGTTGACCGTCTAACAAGTGTTCAAATGTTAGAACGTTGTGAAAAAGATTGGCAAGACAAAATAGAAGAACTTGAAGAGTTTGCAACAACATTAACATCTCAACAAGAATTGCTTGATTTACAACGAAAAATCCAATGGATGAAAGAAACTGAAATGTGTGTTGTAATCAGTTCTGAGCAAGGGGAAGTTGATTACTTCAAAAAGCATAATATTGATATTATTCCACACAGAAAAAAGATGATGGATAGAGAACTTGATAAAGAGTTTAAAGATGAATCAAATCCTCTAAGAATTGTATTTGTTTGTGCTATGTGGCTTACTGGTTTTGATTGTCCTTCACTTTCTGTATTGTATTTAGATAAACCATTAAAAGCACACACTTTAATGCAAACAATTGCAAGAGCAAATCGTGTGAATGACGGCAAAGAAAATGGTTTGATTGAAGATTATATTGGAATTGTTACAGCATTGGAAAAAGCTCTTGTTGATTATACTACAACAGGAACTGCTGGTGGGGGACACACAGTAACAATAGACCGAGACCAATTAATTAAGGCATTGTATGAAGCTGTAACATCTGCTATAGACTTTTTGAAACAGCACAATTTTAATCTTGATGACTTAATAAATGCTAAGAATTTTGCAAAGATCAAAATGATTCAAAACGGAGCAGAATCAATAGCCTCTCCAGATGTTGTAAAAAAAGAATTTTGTACCAAAGTAAGTGAGTTTTTGAGACTTTATAAATATGCTACAAAAGATGAAATTACTACAGAATTAAAAAAGCAACATGATGCATTAGAGGCAATTTATAGATTTATTGTTCGTAATAGAAAAACTCCTGATGTAACAGACATTATGGAAAATCTTCAAGAAATTGTTAATGAATACATTTCTACACAAAATACATCTGATGATGAAAAAGAAGCAAATGCAAAAATTGACATTAGTAAAATTGATTTTGATAAGTTGAGTGTAGAATTTGCAAAAATAAAAAACAAAAAACTTGTAATAAAAGATATACAAGAACTTGTTGCACAAAAGTTAGCACAAATGTTAAAAACAAATCCTAATCGCATTGATTATTATAAACATTATCAAGAAGTAATTGAACGTTATAATGCAAGTCAAGATAAAGCTGTTATAGAACAAATTTTTAATGAATTGCTACAAACAGCTAATAATTTAAATGAAGAACAAAAACGATATGTTCGCGAAGGTTTTGATAATGATGAAGAACTAACTATTTATGATATGTTGTTCAAAAAGTCTTTATCAAAAGAAGATATAAAGAAAATTAAAGAATTAGCAAAGAGTTTACTCAAAAAAATAAAAGATTTATTAGCAGAAATGGATAGTCCTTTTGATAAAGATACAACAATTGCAGAAATCCAAAATCAAATAAGAAACACTTTGTTTACAGACCTTCCAGATTCTTGTTTTGCTGATTTAGATGTTTACAGAAAAAATATTTTTGATTATTTGAAAACGATCTATGGTGCAGCGTAAGAATACAATGGAAATGTTCTATCCGTCAATTCTAACATTGTAAACGAGAATCCAAAAATCAAGTAATCTTGATTTACAAGGTAGAACAGATGAACTCATTATTAATAACAAGCGAAAAAGCAGATTTAGAAATTGAAATCCCCACAGATATTGATAAAAAAGAAACACAATAATGGTTATTTTCGATTATCGTTAGCACCCACAAAAAAAAATTAAGTAACCACTTTAAGTAAACCTCACACAAACATGAGTTCAGACAACTATCTCCAAGTTGAAAATTCCAATTTCTGTGCTAAATTCAAAAAATCTTGGCAGAATGCCAATGTTTTTGCATTCTAATTACTTATCTGAAGTGTTAGGGATTGGAAGGGCGCGAAGCGTTGCTGTGGGATTGCTGGCAATTCAAATTGCTGGCAATCCCACGGTAATGAGCGGATAGCGGAACCCGGTAAAGCCCGACCGTCGAGTTTTTGTAGTGAAACGGAAAAAACTCTTTAGCAAGCGACAGCTTGCGACGGGAACGCCAAAAAAATTATTTTCTTGTGATATTTGACTTTGTAACTTATAATAGAATAATGAATTGGTTACTTATTTCTTCAGAAAACATTGATAATGAAAATTTAAAACAAATTATAAACGAAAGAACTCCTGATTCTGTGATTTATGAGTCATCTTTTGTTTCTTCGGAACTTGATGAAGTTTTGGAAGTTTTGCCTGAAATTACAAATTGTGTAATTAAACATTCAGAAGATTCTGAGCCTAATGAAAATTTGTTTTTCTTGCTTGGTTATTTGGCAGGCAAAGATATTCCTGTTTATACAAATAATTTGCATTTGTATGAGAATTTTTCAAAATTTGATTGTATTTCTTATTTTAAAACTATTGAAGAAATTGAACAGAATATCGAAGAACATTATGAAGATTTATATACAAATTGTTTAAGAAAGCAATCTTATAATTATCTTATGGAACAAGGAATGCCATTTACGCCAGATTCTTTTGCATTAAATATTTCACAAGATAATAAAGATATTTGTGAATGTTATCTTGCCGCTGGAATGGATGTTAATTGTCGTGATAAAGATGGAACTCCTATGCTTAATATTGCAGCAAGAAATGACAAAGTTGAATTAATTCATTGGTTAATTGATAACGGTGCTGATATAAATGCTGTTTCCGAAGACAGAGGTTATACAGCAATTATGGATGCTGTTTGGCGTGGTGATAAAGAAATTACTGAATTATTGATTAATAAAGGTGCTGAATTAAACACTGTTTGTAAAGAAGGGCAGACAATGCTTGTTTTGGCAGTTGGTGCAAACAAAACAGAAATTTGTAAATTACTTGCAGAAGCTGGTGCAGACCCTGATATTAAAGATTCCATGGGAATGTCTGCTTACGGATATGCAAAATTGTTTAAAAAGCAAGAAATTATTGATGTTCTTGAAAAATACCACAAAGAATAATACAATCGCATTATGAAAAATAAACAAGATTATGTAAAAGTTGCTTTTGTTGGTGGTGGAACTGGGGGCCATATTTATCCTGGCCTTGCAGTTGCAGATGAATTACGCAAAATTTGTAAAAATAACAACATTAATTTAAAAGTGTGTTGGATTGGTAATTCTGTTGGAATGGATAAATCTATTGTAGAAAAAAATATCGACCAGTTTGGTGAAAAAAGTGCAGATGTTTTTTATGGAATTCCATCTGGAAAATTACGCCGTTATTTTTCAATAAGGAATTTTTTTGATTTATTCAAAATTTTTGCAGGATTTATTGTATCATTTTTTGTTTTGCTAAAGGAAAAGCCAAAAGTGCTTTTTTCAAAAGGTGGATTTGTTAGCGTTCCTCCTTGTGTATGTGCAAAATTGTTACGAATACCTGTTTATACTCATGAATGTGATTTTACTCCGGGCTTGGCAACAAAGATAAATAGTAAATTTGTAAAAAATATTTTGATTTCCTATGAAGAAACTGCTTCTTATTTTTCTAAATCAATTGCACAAAAAACAATTGTAACAGGAAATCCTGTGCGTCCTGTTTTTTATACTGCAGATGCAAAAAAAGGCTTGGAATTTCTTGAAGTAGATAAGGAAAATCTAAAAAAGCCTATTTTACTTGTTCTTGGTGGAAGTTTGGGGGCAAAGCAAATTAATGATTTGGTTAAAGAAAATCTTGATTGGCTATGTTCTAAGTTTTTTGTTGTTCATCAGACTGGTGAAAAAAATGTTGATGATGCAAAAGTTCAAAATGTATCTTCGGAAGTTGAATTAAATTATAAATCATATCCTTTTATTTATTCACAAATGCCAGATGTTATTGCGGCAAGTGATGTTATTCTTTCTCGTGCGGGGGCAAATTCTATTTGGGAATGTGCTACTTTAGGAAAGCCTATGGTTTTAGTTCCTTTGTGCGGAAGTGGAACTCGTGGTGATCAAGAAGATAATGCTAGTTTTTTTGAAAAATCAGGTGGGGCTTTGGTTTTGGCTAGAGAAAATGCAACATCAGAAAAATTAAAAGAATGTCTTGATGTTATGAGTGATGCTTCAAAAAGAGAATCTTTTGTACAAGCTAATTATTCTTTGACAAAAAATACAAATCCTGCTTAAAAAATAGCAAATTTGATATATAATGAATTCAATCTATAATTCATAATTAACTTTTCATAGGAGGAACTATGGTTGTAGCACCTATTGATATTTGTTTTTTACTGATTATTCTTATTTTTGCAATTTCTGGTGTTGTAAAAGGTATTGTTAAAGAATTTTTTAGTAAAGCAGCAGTAATCGGTGGTCTTGCACTTGCAATTATTTTTACTCCTAAATTGGATTATTATGTTGTAAAAACTATTCATAATGAAGTTATTTCAAAAATAGTTTCGTTTCTTTTGATTTTTGTAATTGTATTTCTTATTGTTTGCATTATTCAGCAGTTGGTTGCAAAAGCTTTTTCTGGTGAAATTATGAAAGGCTTGGATAGAACTTTAGGTTTGTTCCTTGGTATTATTGAAGGTCTTGTAATTGTTGCTTTTGTAATTGTAGTTTTATCTATTCAACCTTGGTTTAATGTAGAACAAATTTATGAAGGTAGTTTATTTTATAAATTACTTGCCAATTTACTAAAGATTCCTACCGATTATATTAGAGGTCTTACAGCTTAATGTTTGAAAATTTACTTTATCAAAATGCGTCTCGTTTATTAATTTCAGATATTTGCAAGGAACAAGTTCCTGGTGCAATGTTGTTTTCTGGTCCAAAATCTAGTGGAAAATTAACTTGCGCTTTGGAAACAGCTAGAATTTTATCATGTACTGGTTCAGCAAAAGGAAGTTGGAATTGTACTTGTAATTCTTGTTTACAACACAAAGCTCTTGTTAGCAATAATGTAATTTTAGCAGGTCCAAAAGATTGTACTCCAGAAATATCTGCTGCTGCATCTGCTTTTTTAGCAGCTTATTCTCAAAATGCATCTTATTTGCTGGCAACACGATATTTGTTTTTAAGAAGTATTAGAAAGCTTACAATTCGTTTTAATCCTGTTTTATGGAAGGAAGATGATAAATTAAATAAAATTGCTGCAATAATTTCAGAAATTGATGAAGACTTGGAAGTGCTTGATATTCCAAGACCTTTGCCTTCTTATGAGGAAGTTACTAAACTTACTGAAAAGTTAATAAAATTGTGCAATAAGCTAGAATCCGATTTTTTATACGATTCTATTCCTATTAATCAAATACGAAATGTTAGTTCTTGGGCAAGAATGAAGTCTGTTGAAGGCAAAAAAACTATAATTATAGAAAATGCAGACAGAATGTTAGAAAGTGTCCGAAATGCCTTGCTTAAAATTTTGGAAGAACCTCCTGTTGATACGATTTTTATTCTTACAACTTCACAACGCAATTTAGTAATGCCTACTATTTTATCAAGAGTTAGAACTTATTCTTTTGCAAACAGAAATGCTACTCAACAGAATGATGTTATAAATAGAGTTTTTCATGTTCAAGATTTTAATGGCACGATTGAAGATTTTTTACTTACATTTTTGCCTGTTTCTCCTGAAGTTTTAAGACAAGCAGCTAGTAAGTTTTTATGTGATTGTGCTTCTGGCCAAATTCCTGACTTGCAAGAAATAATTAAAAATTGCGGAAATTTTGACCCTCGTGTAATGTTAAAAATATTCCTTGATGGAATTACAATTTGTCAGCGTGGATTAATTAATAGTCCTAATGGCTGTGAAGCGTCAACTCAGATTATGCAATGTTTAAGAGATTGTTGGAATGATGTAACAATTTATAATCAATCAGTAATTTTTTCCTTAGAAAAATTATTAAGAGATATTGTAAAAGTAAATAAAACTCATGGGAATGTATTAAAATGCGTGATTATGTAAAGCGTGTAACCAAAATGATTCCTAAGTTATCTCAAGAACAGTTACAACGTGTAATTAAGAATGTTGCTAACGAAAATGCAATGTTTGATTCTATTTTAGAATCTTTGACAACGGGATTAATTGTTGTTGATAAACAATGGCGAATATTAAAATTTAATAAAATTTCAGAAAGATTTTTATCATTTATTCATTTTGAAGATGAAAGTAATAGGCGTTATAAAAAAGTTTGGGAAGTGATTTCAGATGTAGATGTTTCTGAATTTTTAAGAGATTGTGCAGAAAAAGATAAATCAAATATCTCTCAGGAATTTTCTATACCTCTTCCTAATTCTGATAATTTGACTCGCTTTATAGTTGTATATGTTTTATCTCTTGTATCTGATTCTAAAATTAATGGTCGCATTATAAAAATATATGATGTTACAGAACAGCGTCTACAAGAAGTAAAAATGCGTCGTATGGAAAATATGGTTGGGTTGACTACGCTTGCTGCTAATATGGCTCATGAAATAAAAAATCCACTAGGCGCAATAAGCATTCACATTCAGTTGTTGCAAAAGGCCATTGAAAAACAGCGTAATTCAGATGGAACTTTGCCAGATAAAAAATTTGTAGAAGAACGGATTGATGTTGTTAATGAAGAAATTAATAACTTGAATAAACTTGTCACAGATTTTTTGTTTGCAGTTCGTCCTGTGAATGCAAATTATTCGTTAGTAGATCCTTCTTCATGTTTAAAAAAATTGGTTGAATTTTTGTCACCAGAATTTAATCGACATAAAGTTGCTTTGTCATTCAAAAATTGCAATTCTAGTGTGAAATTATTAATAGATGAAAAAATATTTAGAGAAATGATTCTTAATATTGTTCAAAATGCTTTTGCTGCAATAAAAGAACGATTTTCAGAATGTAAAGAAGAGACTTTAAATCCTACAGAGTTTATGGGAAGAATTTCTATAAGAGTTTCTGTGAAATTTGATAAATATGTTATTTCTATAACAGATAATGGCTGTGGAATGTCTGATGAAACAATTGCTAGACTTTTTGAACCTTATTTTACCACAAAAGCTTCTGGAACAGGTTTAGGAATGACATTAGTTTACAAAATTGTAAAAGAATTTTCTGGTGATATACATGTAAAATCAGAAGAAAATAATGGAACAACTTTTATTATAGAATTGCCAATTCCTCAAACAGAAAAAAAACTGCTTGGCGATGACAATAGACATGATTAGGTGAAAAATGAAATTTACAGTTTTAATTATTGATGATGAAGAAAATATTCGCAATGGTTTGGCAGCCAATTTTGAATTAGAAGATTATGAAGTAAAAACTGCTGCTAACGGAAAAGACGGACTTGATTTAGTTGCAAAAGGTGATATTGATTTAGTAATTACAGATTTAAGAATGGACGGAATTTCTGGGGAAGAAGTTGTGAAACGCGTTACTACAGAAACTCCTGGAATTCCAGTAATTGTGCTTACAGGTCATGGAAGTATAGATGCGGCTGTAGAAGCAATGAAATCTGGTGCTTATGATTTTTTAACAAAACCATTAAATCTTGATCAGTTAAATCTTATTGTAAAACGCGCACTAGAAAATAGAGAACTTTCTTTACAACATAAATTATTAAAAGAAGAAATTGAATCATCTGCATGTTTGGAACAAATGATTGGAAGAAGTGCAGAAATGCAAAAAGTTTTTTCAATGATAAAAAAAGTTGCTCCAGCAAAGGCAAGTGTTTTAATTACAGGTGAAAGCGGAGTAGGTAAAGAACTTGTTGCAAATGCTATTCACAATCTTTCTGGTAGAAAAGATAAAGCTTTTATTAAAGTTCATTGTGCTGCTTTAAGTGAAAGTTTGTTGGAAAGTGAATTATTTGGTCATGAAAAAGGTGCTTATACAGGTGCTGATTCAATGCAAAAAGGCCGTTTTGAATTAGCTCATGGTGGTACAATATTTCTTGATGAAATTGGCGAAATTAATCAAAATGTGCAAATAAAAATTCTTCGTGTTTTACAAGAAAAAACTTTTGAACGAGTAGGTGGAGAAAAGTCAATTTCTGTTGATGTAAGAATTGTTGCTGCTACAAATAAAAATCTTGAAGAAGAAGTAAAAGCTGGTCGTTTTAGAGAAGATTTGTATTACAGATTAAATGTTGTTCACTTAAAAGTTCCTTCATTAAAAGAACGCAAAGATGATTTACCATTGCTTATAGATTCTTTTATTAAAAAGTTTGCTGCAGAAAATGAAAAAGAAATTATTGGAATTGATTCAAAAGCAAAAGCTGCTCTTTTAAAATATGATTGGCCTGGAAATATTCGTCAGTTGCAAAATTGTATAGAAAGTTCTGTTGTAATGTCTAATGGCAAGCAAATAAAACTTGAAGATTTGCCTTTGTCTGTAAGTGAATACACAGGACAAGATGCAATATCAATTCCAATGGGAATTTCTTTAGAAGATGCTGAAAAAATTATTATCATGCAAAATCTTTCTGCAAACAAAGGAAATAAATCAAAAACTGCTGATATTCTTGGGATTGGTCGAAAAACTCTTCATCGAAAACTTAATGAATACGGATTAGAATTATCTGATGACGATGATGATGAATAGTTAATCAAAATATTTATAGCCTTCGGAATTATACCATTTTAAAATTTCTTCATACGCATTTTTAATTTTATTAATCTTTATAGAGGATATATTTTGTTTTGAAATATATTCCTTATTGCTATCAGGGTGATATTTTTTTAACAAAGCGTGGTACTGTTGTTTTAATAAAATTGTAGAAAAATTATCGTGATTTATATTAAAAATATTTAAAAGGTGTATTATTTTGTTTACACTTTGTATACTTTTTTGTTCATTATTTGTGTTTTTTTGATTGAATTGAGGAATTTTTTCTTCTTTCAGGGCTTCGTTTAATAATGAACCTAGTTTATCGTATTGAGATGTCATAATTAAATTATTGTTCCAGAAGGCACTATTGCACCTTTTTTAATTACGATTATTCCATCAGCACAATAAAAATTGCCATGGTCTCCATCTTCATAAGAATTGCCATTTACATTAATTTGAACATTGTCACCAATATGAGCATTTTTATCTATAATTGTTTTGGAAATTTTGCAGTTTTTCCCAATTCCAATATTTGGGATATTATGTTCCTTGTTGTATTCTCTTGATTCTATATTTTCATAAAAGTCGGCTCCCATCATGATAACACCGTCAAGAGATGTTCCTCTGTCAATTACAGAACGCACACCAATAATAGAATTATTTAAATTACATTCAGTAATGACACATCCTTCGGAAGTTAAACTTGCATTGATTTCTGCTTTGTTAATTTTGGAAGGAGGTAAGTTTCGCATGTGGGTGTAAATAGGTTCGTCTTCATCGTAAAAATTAAATTGAGGATGAATATTTGTAAGCTGAATATTTGCTTTGTAAAAACTACTTATAGTTCCAATGTCTTCCCAGTAACCGTCGAAAATGTAAGAATAAACATTTTTTTTGCTAAGAATATCAGGAATAACTTCTTTTCCAAAATCCTTAAAGTCATTATCCAAAACTTCATCTAGTATGTTTGCATTAAAAATATAAATTCCCATTGATGCAAGGTATTCTTTATCTTCTGGAATTTCTTTTTTTGTTTCTGGAGGAATTTTCCAATCATTAATATCCAAATCTAGTGCAGGTTTTTCTAAAAATGCTTTAATTTGATTTTTGTAATCAACTTTCATTATTCCTAAGTTTGAAGCATCTTTTCGGCTTACGGCAGTTGTTGCGATTGAAACATCTGCACCAGAGCGTTGATGGGCTTCAAAAAAATCTCTTAAATCCATTCTGTAAAGTTGATCGCCCGATAAAATAATATAATGAGTTGGTTTTTGTGATTTAAAGTGAATTAAACTTTTTCTAACAGAATCAGCTGTTCCTTCATACCAGCCTGAATGTTCAAGCGTTTGTTCTGCAGCCAAAATTTCTACGAATCCAGAAGAAAATCTATCAAAATTGTATGAATTTGCAATGTGTAAATGTAAAGATGCAGAATTAAATTGTGTTAGAAGATAAATTTTCTTGTAGCCTGAATTTATACAATTTGAAATAGGAATATCAACTAAACGATATTTTCCACCAAAAGAAACAGCTGGCTTTGAGCGTTCTTTTGTAAGAGGATATAATCTTGTTCCTTTTCCACCGCCTAAAATTAAGGCTAATACTCTTGGTTCATTTTTATCTTTTATCATCATATATATTATAATCTTGCAAAATAAAAAAAACAACTTAATTTGCTGTTAATAAGAATTATCTTGGGAATATAATTTTTTTTACTCTCTCTCATTGTGATAGAGTGGTTTTGTTATAATTTACATAAATTTTATGCAAGAATGTCAAAATAACCCAAAAATTTTGGAAGCTTTAATTCAGTCTGGATACGATATTAATACAACTAATTGTTACGGAACAACAGCTTTAATGTTTGCTGCAAAAGTAAATTCAAATCCTTTGATAGTCAAAATGCTTTTGTTTCATAGTGCAATTTGGGATAACCATGATGATGAAGGTAGAAATATTCTTCATTATGCTGCTGCAAATGCAAAGCCTGATATTTATGATTATCTTCTTGAAGATGAAAGGAGGAATTATGATTTTAGAACTTATTATTTTAGGTGTTATTGGTGTTATTTATGTAACTGGTGATTCAGAACGCAAGGCAAAAATGCGTACTATTGGAAAGGGCATTGTTGATGTCACAAAAGAAGTTGTAATTGATGTTTGTAAAATCACAAAATCTTTTATGACCAAACTTAAAACAAAAAAAGAATCAGTTAAAAATCTTGATGTTACAAAAGATAATCCTTGATTAGATTTGCCTCAGAAAAAATCAGAGATTTTTAATCTAATTTAATATTATATTGTAAAAGCAAAATGTGAAGTTCTTTTAAGTTGTTTACTTCAAAAATAGAAAAAACTTCTCGCATTTCGTGTTTTACAAGTGAAAGACTAATATTGTATTCATTTGCAAGTTCTTTATAAGATGATGTTGTCTTTAAGTATGTTTTAACTAATACAATTTGTCTTTCTGTTAAGCCATAATCTGCTAGTTCTATTTCAGAACCAGGTTTTGGCATAACTTTATTTTGTTTTACAAGTTCTTTTATAGGAAGAAGTGGAGTAAGGTATTTTTCAAGATAAAAGTAAATATTTAAATAGAATGTCAAAAAGAAAATACTTAATGCTAAAACTCTTAGGTATCTGTAAAGGTCAAAAGGAATTGTTCCTAAGGAAACAATAAACCATATAGTAAACAGAATTATAATTTTCTTTTTAGGTTTAGTTTTGAAAAATCCTTCGCAGAATAAAAGAAGAATTGAACCTGCGTATAAAAAGGTTCCTAAAAGTTCAAGTTCATTTAATGTTGTTAAAATACTTTGAATATATATTACAGCTATTTTTAATTTAAAAAACTTTGGAAAAAATACTAAAAATAAACAAATAATCGATGCCGTGATATTTACAGTTGGAATTATAACATTCGGAAAAGGAATAATTGTCGCTTTAAATGATTCGTGATTTAAACTTATATAAAAAGCCAATGCTTGAAAAATACATGCCGATGCACACATTAGACGGTCAATCAGATTTTGTTTATTCATTATTCTATTTTAACACAAAGTTCACCATTATAAAAGAGAAGAATTTTTTTATTTTGAATGTTTTTTTTACAAAAATGTCAATACTTTTTTAAATTAACTTCGGTCAAAAATTATTAACCAAAGTTAATTTTTTCGTAACTTCGGTTAATTCGTAAAAAATGGATTGTCAAACGAAAAGAATCATGAAACACTAAAGATAGTTGCAACTAAAAAAGTAAATATTAATTAAGGAATGTGTTTTATATGAAAAAGATTATAACTTTTTTTGTAAAAACAAGTATTTGTTTTTTATTGTTTTCTTGCAAAGAACCTTTTGCTACAAAATCAAATTTCAATACTGATTTAGAAAATCAAGTATCAAAGGAATATTATAGTAAAGATGTAGGTGCAAGTTTTTCAAAGTTTCTTGAAAATCCAGAAGAAATTACAAGAAGTTGTCGAAGTGCTTTAGCAGAGGATGAAGAAAGAGAATTAACAGACGAAGAAATGTTTGCAGGTTTATGGGATAGTCTTACAGAAGAAGAAAAACAGAAGGTAATGGAAAATTCAGATTCTGTAGAATTATCATTAAATGGAATAGTTGCAGTTGATGAAAATTCTTCAGTGGGTAGAGCTGCTCTAGCAGGAGATTCTGCTGGATTAGACAACATAGCTGCAATGTATGGATTTATGCAAAAATTAAATGATTGGTTTAAAGATTATACAATTTCAATAGAGTTATTACCTGAAAATTTAAGAATGGATATGCAACAAAATATCCCATTAGCACCTGTTATGGAATATTGTGTACAAAATGAATTATGGTCTGATGTTGAAAGAATTTTATGTAATATTGATACAACAGTTACAATTGATGAACTAAAAAAGGAATTAGAACTACTTGGTAATTCAAATACAAATAATGATACTATAAGTAGGGCTGGAGCTCTAGTCGGTTATTCGGAAGAAGCGTTAACAAAAAATTTGGGTGCAACATTAAAGGATGGCACTGTAATTTTAACTTGTCCGAAGGAAAAAGCTTTTGTTATAGCAGGAAAATGGCAACATGCAGGCATTTTTTCAAAATATTTGTACAATGCTAACGGATCATCAGATTCTGTACATTGTGTGTATACTGCACAACCTGATAATTATGATGATTTTCCAGAAGATATGAAACCTGATAATCCAGGGTATGCATGTTTAGATACAGTTTATATGTATACAAAACAAAAACGACTTGCTACATTATTGCCTATAAATTATACCTCACAAAAGGGAGCAGCAGCAGTAAATTATGCAAAAACAATTTATTACGATAACAGACCAAAATATTGTCTACCATGGTGGGAAATGCTGGGAATAAAAGATTCAAGTCATGATGAAGGTATTTCTAATACATATTGTTCAAAAGTTGTATATACGGGATGGAAAAAAGTTGGGGTAGATTTAGATGCAGAAACATTCGCAGGTAATTTAGTAAGTCCAGATGATTTATATGGAAGTGGATTTGATAGATATGTAACTGTTACTGTTAGAATTCTGTGGTGGAGTAAATCTTGGACAAAAAAAATATATAGTGGAACATCTTATATTCAGAGACAGTTAAGTAAGTAAAAAAAATATGTATCAAATATGAGATAATGATGTAATTTATAGACTGTCTTATTATGGTCAGTTTATAAATTACATAATTTTTGATATAAATTTTTTTAGGAGTAAAAAAAGGAGTTAAGATCAATGAAAAGTTTATTAAAAATAATATTAATTCTACTTCAATATTTATTCTTTATAAGTTGTGAAATGGATCCTGCATATAGTACAAAACCAGATAGTTATTATTTTAATAAAATGCAGCCACTAGAATGGAAAGATACTTACATACTTACTGCAACAAATACACCTCAACAAATCCAAGTATGGGATAGTGAAAAAGGAAAATTAGTTCACACATACAGTTTAAGTACAGATGTAACAAAATGGGGTCAAGGAACAGAACGCGCATTAGATGTAAATAGCATGACATTTTTTGATGGCTCTATATGGTTTATAGGTACAGGATTGCAACGTAATTTAATAAAATTAGATGTAGAAACAGGAAAAATGAATTATATAGATTTAGATTGTATTCCTTCTGAAGTTGTTGCGATTCATGAATATAATGATGGTGTTGGTTGTATTTATGTTTCTACACGTGCTGATAGTAGGGTAGGAGTTGCTATTCGATTATTGGATAGTAATTGCAATATAATAATGAAAAGTAATATAAAATTTGAAAAAATTAATTTGTTTTCAATAAGAAATCCTATATATGAAAATGGGAAATTTTATTTATTGGGATCTCAAGATGTTGTTTTTACTAAAGAAAATAATGAATGTTTTAATTTAATAATTATAAATGATGATGGTAGTTATGAAATTTCTGATATTAAAACTGATGAAATCTTGAATGAAAAATTTTTTGATACATATTTAAATAAGAATATGCAATCTTATCTTACTAGTTTTAATTTGCTTAATAAACTAAAAAATTCCGCTAATAAATATTCGGAGATAAATATTTCTGATTGTAATTCTGATTATTTTTCTAGGGTTTTATATAACATAAATTCACTTGAACCTTTTGATATTACTTACACAGGAATAAAGTATGATAAACAAGATGCACGAAGTATTTATTCAATAGAAAAATATGAAGATAATATTTTCATGACAGGTCGTATTTTGTATGATGAAAACTTGTTTAATGGTCTAGAAACAGGATTATACCCAGCAGCGGGTGGTGAACAGCAAAAAAGAGTGCGTTTGCCAAATGCAAATCAGTTATATTGCACAATGAAAGAAGATTGTGCATGGTTCAGTAAAGATTTATACACACAAGATG
>JAEIGA010005411.1_pt1 | contig 19532 bp, 15 predicted proteins | sample 9270691 | NCBI WGS metagenome assembly JAEIGA01 (sample SAMN17057246, study PRJNA624740) | gut metagenome | biome: biome; isolation source: fecal sample | host: Bos grunniens | place: China: Xizang | collected 2019 | reverse complement strand
TATTATTCTGTCGATGCTGGGCATCGTCGTGCTTTCTCCGGTCTTTCTGGGGACGGCATTGATCGTGAAACTGACCAGCCCGGGACCGATCATATTCAGTCAGGTGCGGGTGGGCAGATACGGCAGACACTTCAAATTTTACAAATTCCGCAGTATGTATATCGATGCCGAAGCCAGAAAAGCGGAGCTTTTGAAACACAATGAATCCGGCGACGGAGTCATTTTTAAAATGAAACGCGACCCCCGGATCACCCCGTTCGGCAGATTCATCCGCAAATTCAGCATCGACGAATTGCCGCAATTGTTCAATGTCCTGCTGGGCGATATGAGTCTGGTCGGCCCCCGTCCGCCGCTGCCGCAGGAGGTCTGCACCTACACCATCGAAGAGCGCAAACGGCTCAACATCACTCCCGGCATCACCTGCATCTGGCAGGTTTCCGGCCGGAGCGAACTGCCGTTTCAGCAGCAGATGGCGCTGGATAAGCAGTATATCGCCAGCCGCAGTGCGTGGAAAGATTTTGTGATACTGCTTAAAACGATCCCGGCGATCCTTACCGGAAAGGGTGCATGGTAATGAAACATCTGCTGATCAATCCCTATTCGCAGCCCCAGGAGTGGTGCAAAGATTACTTCCCCGACCGCAGTTTTGGCATGATGCCGGTGGCAGGCCGCTGTGCCGCCGAATATTTTATCGATCTGGCGCTCCGCTGTGAAGCAGAAAAAATGCTGCTGCTGGGTCCGACCTACAATGAACATCTGGCAGAACATCTCTACGAATACCAGCATGGCGCGCTGCAGTTGGACTACCGCAAAGGCGGCGGCAACGCTTCGCTCAAAGAATTGCTGCAGAATTATTATGAGCAAATGCCGGATGACTGTTTGATCCTGCACGGTATGATCATGCCGAAAATCCATTCCCTGCCTGAATTTGAAACAAGTTTCGAACCTTGTCAGGAGGAGAATATCAGCGAAGACGGCATCTATCTTTACCGGGACAATAAATTCTACCGCAGTACGATAAGCTTTTACAAGATCGATTCTCTGCGAAGCTATTTTGAGGTCAACTTCATCCTGCTCAAAGAGGACTACTGGAATATTCCCGGATATGCCAATACGGAAAACATCCACACCGGCACCAGCGTCGTGATCAAGCAGGACTGCACCCTTACCGCCCCGCTGGTGCTGGGCGACAACACCTTTATCGAAAATCGCAGCAAGGTTGCCAATTCCATTCTCGGCGAACGTTCGCTGGTCGACAAGCTGACCACCGTCGAAGAATCCATCATCTTTGACCGCACCTATGTCGCCGCCAACCTGGAGATCAAACGCAAGATCGTCACCCCCGGCCGGATCATCGATCCCTTTACCGGCGGAGTGATGGAGCGCAACAGTTTCAGTTACGCCTTCTCGCCGATCCAGAACCGGACGGCGTGGATGCTGCGGGTACTGGAACATTTGCTTGCGCTGATTCTGGCGCTGACCGGATTGATCCCCTACTTGCTGATACTGCCCTATTATCTCACGCACAAAAAATCCCATTGGTGCTGGAAACTTTCGATGGACCGCTATCCGGGCTACTGGGCGGTGTTGTTTTTCCGCAAAGAGTTGATCAAGAGCCACCCTGCCAACGACAATTTTGTCTTTCAGATGGGTGAAATATACGGATTGCAGAATACTCCGGAGCAGCGGCGTATTTACGATTACTACTATCACTATCATTGCAGCTGCTTCATGGTACTGCAGGTAGTATTCCGCTGTCTGGGAAAAAGAGGATTTGCCACCGATGTCGAACGGAAACGATCGTAAATTTTTCACCGCCGCCTGCGATGCAGATGCCGAAAAATTGCTGTCAGAAGTTCTCAATGAGATGAGAAACTCTCTGGACGGCACAGGCCTTTGTGTCGTTTTGGGCGGCAGTTACGGCAGAGGTGACGGCGGCGTGCGGCTCGACCGGGAAAACGGCATCCTTTACAACGATCTGGACTTTTTTGTTTTCGCCCGGAAAAAGGTCCCCGGCGCCGGAAATATGCTGAAAAATATCGCAGAAAAATATGAACATGAACTGAAAGTCGATGTGGATTTCAGCCGCATCATGACTTTGAAAGATATCAAAAACAACGCCCCGCGGCTGATGATGCAGGAGTTGAAGCGGGGATATGTCCACGTCTGCGGCGAAGATCTCCTGATCCGCTATCTCCCGGCGATACCGGCTGAATTCCTGCCCTTTTCCGAAGCGTGCCGCCTGCTGGTCAACCGGGGCATGGGTCTGCTCTTTGCCGGGGAGAAGATCGCCAACGACTCCGGCGAAGCAGATTTTATCCTGCGCAATATTTACAAAGCGATCCTCGGCGCCGGAGATGCCATGCTCATCTCCCATGGAACTTACCGCTGGAAAATTTCCGAACGGCTGACTTTGATCGAAAAATCGGATATGCCGGAGTGCTGGAAACAGCTTTACCGTGAAGCGGTCGAATTCAAACACACTCCGCACCGGAAATTGAAACCGGATATGGTCTCATTCTGGCAGAGTGCCCGGGATCTCTTTCAGGGTGCCGCACTGAATTGTGCAGGAGTGCAGAAAGCTTCCGACCTGCGGGAGGGTATTTTCGACCGATGCCGCCAATGCGGAGAAATATCGCTGATGAATTATATCAAATACGGTGTCAAAACCCGTTCAATTCCGCTTAAAGGCGGATATTATTACACCATGCCGGCAGTAGCGGTGATGGCCGGGGAAGTTTTTGCAGCATTGAATGAGATGCCGGAAAAGATCGACGAAAAACTTTATCAGCGCTGGCTGATTTTCAATTAAGGGGATATTATGGAAAATTTACCTGATTACAGCGTGCAGGAAGAGACCAGGCAGATGCAGAAATTGCAGATGTATCAGAAACTGGTCATCTATACTTTGTTGAAATTCAAATGGAGCATCCTGCTGATCTTTGCGGTGGTGCTGATGCTGGGCGCTCTGGTGCGCTATGTGCAATTCAGCCGTTCGCTCTTCAAGCATGAAGCTTCCATCACCCTGTTTTACACCCCGCGGGCAAGCGAAGAGGTCAAAACGTTAAGCATCAACCACGTTTTGGGGATCTTTTCACGTCAGCAGGTCTACCACCAGCTGATCGAGGAACTCCAGCTCGACGAAAAACAGCGGGCGGTACTGAAGCAGAGCATCGAAGTCGAACTGCTGCGCGACCAGAATGATATGTTTGTCATCAAAGGCAAGGGCCACAGCGAAGAGTATGTTGCCTCCCTGATCAACACCTTTGCCGCCATCGGTATCCGCAACTACGAGGAGTATCGCAATAACGAACTGCGCAACTATCTCAATTCCCGGGAAACCCGCCTCCGGGAACTGCAGCTTTTCCAGAAAAATCAGATCGAATCTCTGCACGCACTGCACCGCAAATACGGCATCGTCCACCCCAAAGAGGAGATGGACAATGTCAAAAAGATCCAGGGCGAACAAAATGCCACCCGCTCGGAGTTGAACCTCAAACTCACCGACGCCCGCCACCGCTTTGCCGTTGCGGAAAAAAAGTATAAAGCCGTCCCGCCGGAAATCATCCTTCACCGTCAGACTCTGCGGGAGATGCTTCGCGAACTCAAAAAGCGTTCCCGGGAATATGAAAAAATGAAGCTGCTTCTTTCGGAGCGCAACCCGCGCTATGTCGAAAGCAAAACCAATTATGAAACCTTTCTCAAGGAATTCAACACCTTTAAAAAAGATAACAACATTCCGGATTTCAACGAATCCGTCCTCGCCGGTCTCGACGGTATCGTCAACGAATTCCAGCGCGCCGAAGTCACCCTCGATCAGCTGGAGCTGAGCATGAAATCTCTTATGGTCCAGGTCGAACAGATCCAGGACAAAGAGAAAAAACTTCAGCATATGATCCCCGAACACGATCAGGTCGAACAACTTCAAGAGACCATCGGCAAAAATGTCTCGCTTCTGGTCGAGGAGTTGACCCGGGTGCGCAGCAGTATCGCCCACGTCCCCAATGACATCACGATCAACGAACAGGTCGTCGGAACCAAAGAATTTTCTCCGTTCCCGGTAAAAATCATTGCATTGCTGGTCATTGCGGCGATTTTTGTAAGTGCTGCCTATGCGGTGGTCCGGGTCTTCTGGGATATTGCCTACGGCAACTTCAGCGGCTTGGATGAAGCGGCATTTCACAAGGATTTCTTTGATACGGTCGGCATCATCCCCGATGCCAATGTCCAGTTCACGTCGAACCAGCGCAATATTCTGACCAATGAAATGTTCTACCACTTTATTCTGCGTTTGAAAGATACCCGGACGATCTTCTCCTGTTCGCTCAACGGTTCATTTTTGAGTTCGGTCATGTTCGACGAACAGTTTGCCAAAGCCAAACGCAACACCATTCTCGTCCGGTTGATCCCGATCGAAGAAGCAGAAAAAATTTGCGCCGGAATGGAAAAAATCGGCGATTTCTACTATTCGGACAACGGCGCAGGCGGCGTAAATTACTCTCCCCAGCAGCAGACTCACGATATTGAATATCTGAGCGGATTTTCCAACGGTGACGGTAAAGGTTACGGCTTCGGATACGGCTTTGCCTTCTTCCCGGTGCGTAACGTTTCCGGTCTGGAACCCGATGAGATCAGCACGCTCTACAATATCGTCAATGAACTCAAAAAACATTATCAGCTCATCCGCATCGCCCGGGAAAAACCATTCGACGCCTCCTGCCTCATGGTTCGTCAGCTGCACGACATCTGCGATGCCACGCTGCTCTATATCGGTAAAAACAAAACGCCGCGCAAAGTGCTGCGCCGCGTGCTGAAACTCAATGATGATAATCATAAAACATACGCTATTATCACCAACATCACCATGGTCGATAAAGCCATTTCAGGAGATTATATCCGATGAAAAAGATCACATTGCTTTTTGCGCTCTATCTGGCAATCTTCCTCGCCGGCTGCTACAACCGTTTCACCGGAAATTTCGCCGAATACCCGGATATCAACAACCTCCCCAGCGGAGTCGTCGATCAGGCCGGACTCACCGATGAAGACAAACGTCGTCAGCTGGAATTTCTCAAACAGCTCGACGCCCAGAAAGAACCGGTCTACCGGATCAACGCCGGTGACAAAATATCCATAAGAGTCTACAACCATCCGGATCTGATCATGGAATCGCTGGTCACTCCCGACGGCGCGATCGGTGTGATGTTCGCCGGTCAGGTGCAGGTCGCCGGACTCACTCTGGAAGAGGCCTCGGAAAAGATCAAAAAGGTCTACGCCCAATATATCAAAAATCCGGAACTCGGTGTTTTTGCCATCGACGTCAGAAGTCAGACCGCCACCATTTCCGGAGCGGTCAACAATCCCGGGATGTTCGTGATTTCCAACGGGATGCGTCTGGCTGACCTCTTCGCCAAAGCCGGAGGCTCCGCCGTCCGCGACTTCGACGACCAGATGCTGGATGCCGCCGATTATCAGAACAGTATCCTTGTGCGCGACGGCAAAATCATGCCGGTGAACTTCTCTCTCGCCATCGAAAAGGGCGACCGCTGGCACAATGTAAAGTTAAAAAAAGGTGACTACATCTACATCGCCGTCCGTTCCGAAGCCATGGTCAGCATCATCGGCAGTATCAACCGCCCGCATAAACGGCTGTGGGATCAGAACCTGGGTATCCTGGAACTCATCTCCTCCGGACTCGGACTCAAGGAACAGTATTGGAAATACGGCATCATCATCCGCGGCGGTATGGATAATCCCCGCTTTTACCGGGTCGATCTTGACGGCATCATGCTGGGTAAATGCGCCAACGTCAGGCTCCAGCCGGGAGATGTGGTCTATGTTCCGCACGACAATATTTCCGAATACAATGTTTTCGTCCGCAAACTGCTGCCGACGGCTCAATTCCTGAGTACGTTCACTTTCCCGGCATTGAACTTCATCAACTGAAAAAAATTTGTGACAATATGAAATATCTGGTTTTTCTCATCGCCTTTTTCGGTGTACTGCCGCTGGGGTATATACTTACGATGAACCGTAAGTATATGCTCATGGCGGCATTCGCCGTGATCCTGCCGGTGATGATGTTCAATCAGGTATCGATCAACTTCTTTTCCCACGAAACCTACCGGGGAACTTCCCGGGGCATGGAGGTGTCGCTGGTCTATCTGCTGGCGATGGCAATGCTGATCGGCATGGCGATACTGCACCGTAAAAAAATGCTCGTCCCGGATACCGGAAGCAAAATATATCTGGTCTATTTTCTCCTCTGTCTGCCATCATTGATCAATGCGGACAACACCCTGTATTCCTGGTTTGAATTGTGGAAAATGCTGATGATGTATACCGTTTTTGTCACATTCTTTTACTATCTCTATTTTTACCGGGACTTCAACAGCGTATTCATCGCTTTCGGTATCGTGGTGACGGTCACCTTTATTACGGTGGTGTTCCAACATATCCGCGGCATCCATCAGGCCAACGGACTTTTCCCGCATCAAAACAGTATGGGTATGTTTATGAATCTGATCGCTCCGGTCTTTTTTGCCTACTACTTCAACCGCAACAAAGGATGGAAACGTTTTCTCTTTGCCGGCTTCTTTCTTCTGGCATCGGCGGCGTGTCTGCGAACCTATTCGCGGGGAGCGATGGTCTGTCTGCCATTCGGATGTGCGATCACGGTACTGCTGTCGTTGAGATATCAGTTCCATATGCGCAAAGTACAGATCCTGCTGCCGATCTTTCTGCTCTGCTTTTTCGGAGCATTGCTGCTGCTTCCCAACATCATCAAGCGCTTTGAAAATGCCCCCAAAGAATCGCTGATGACCCGCCAGTATCTCGCCGCTTCCGCATGGAATATGATGAAAGACAAACCCTTTGCCGGAGTCGGATTGAATAACTGGGGCATCAAAATAAATCCGCCCTACCCCTATTGCGAATACCGTTACGGCAACAAGCGCATCGCCAAAGACTTCAAAGAGGGTATCGTCGAAACCAGTTATCTGTTGGTTGGTGCAGAGTGCGGATTCCTTGCGCTGGGGGCGTTCCTCGCCTGGCTGGGGTACTATTACGTCGTCGCTTTTAAATTGGTAAAGGCTTTCCGCCGGAGTTCTTACTTTTACATCCCGGCGGGATTGGTGGGCGGCATGACGGCGATCTATCTGCAATCCACTCTGGAATGGGTGATGAAACAACAGGTCAACTTTATCCAGATGATGGTACTGTTTGCCTGTTTGAGCATACTTTACAAATACCGGGGATATTTTGCTTCCGGTCAGGCGGAGGCGGCAATATGAAAAATATTCTGCAGAAACTTGCCGCGTTCTTGCTCTTGCCGCTGCTTTCCGGCTGCGGTCAGGAAAGCGGTGCCGCCGAAATCGAATATGAGTTTCTCACCCCGCAGACGGTGGTGGTGATAAAATCCAAAATGGCTCCGGTCAACCATGCCACCGTAGGGATGAATATTATTGCGGAAGGGTTCTGGCACAAAGAAAATGGCCTGCTCCGGGATAAAAAAGGCAATATTCTGAAAAAAGCCGATATTTCGGGGTATACTTATTTGACCTTCGGCAAGCCGTTCCAGCCGGGTGAAAAACGCAATTTGACAGACAAGCTGATTCTGCATTACGATCCGACCGTGCCAAGTAAAGTTTTCAAACTCAATCAAGCAGGATACGGCGCCAGGCAGAAGAAAAAATTTGCCTATATGGGCGCATGGCTCGGCTCGGACGGAGTGCTGCCCTTGAAACATCTTGCCGGAAAAAGATTTGAGATCCGCCAGAGTAGTGGTGATAAAACCGTTTTCCACGGAGTATTGAAACTGCGCGGCGATGATCCGAAGTATCAGGGTAAGATACCTTTTACCGGAGAAGAGGTGCTGGAACTGGATTTCTCAAACTTCAATACCCCCGGCAGATATTATCTTTTCGTCAAGAGTATCGGACGGAGCATGGATTTTGTCATCGGTCCGGAAGCGGTCAACGAAGCCTTTTACATCCACGCCCGCGGTCTCTATCACAAGCGGTGCGGCATCGCCAGAACGCAACCTTTTACCGCATGGGAAACTCCCGCTTGCCACCAGAAAGTATTCAAAGGCCGATTCCCGGAAAATGCCGACGATTACCGCATGAAAAAAGGAAAGGTTTCTCACGGCTTCACCGACCGCAAATGTAATTATATTGCAGTCAGACACTTTGATCTGATCAAGCAAAACTGTTCTCCCTCTCCGGAAAAAGAACTTTTTGCTCCCGGCGGCTGGCACGATGCAGCCGATTATGACCGCCGCCCCTACCATTTGCGGATCGTCAGCGATCTGGCAATGGTCTATCTGATGAAACCGGAAAACTTCATCGACGGTCAGCTCAACATCCCCGAAAGCGGCAACGGCATCCCCGATATTCTCGATGAAGCCGCCTGGGGATTGAAGCATCTGCTGGCGGTTCAACAGGAAAATGGCGGTGTCGGCACCTGGTTCGAAACCACCGGACACCCCGGCCCCGGCGAAGGTTTGCCGCATCAGGAAAAGCGCACCTACTATGTTTCCGAACCCTCACGCAACGGCACTTTGGAATATGCTTCTGCGGCAAGCACCCTCGCTCTGGCAATGGAAAAAGCCGGAGCCAAAGTCGAAGCGGAAAAATTCCTCAACTCCGCCGTCAAAGCGTGGGATTTTGCCATGGAGAAAAAAAATCGCCTGGTCACCTGGTATATGCTCAACGGCAAAATGGTATCCTATATGGAAAATCACCATCTTTACAGCGAAAATCTCCTCAAAGCCGGTGTCAACCTTTACACTTTGACCCAAAACAAAAAATATCTTGCCCCGCTGTCGGGTATTCAGAAACGCATCCTCGATGAGTTCAATAAAGATTTCTGGAAGTGGTCGCCGCTCACCTGGATGACTCTGGAGCTGCAGCCGGTCAAGGAATCGTCCGGCATCCTCAAAGAATACCGCAAAGTCATCCTCCGCAACGCCGATAAGATGCTTGCCGATCAGGAAAATGCCTACCCTTACCGCACATTGTGGCATGCCGCCGATGCCGGATGGGTCCATTCGATGGCGTGGGGCAATTATCATCCGCTGCGCCGGGCGATGACGCTGGCTGCCGCCCACAAATTCACCGGTGATGAGAAATATCTGACCGGCATATATCTTGCCAACGATTTCCACAACGGTGCCAATCCGCTGGGGCGCAGTATGACCTCCGGTTTGGGCAAAATTTATCCGGTGGTATTCCTTGATCTGGTAAGTTACAACGGAAAATTCAAAGAATTTGTCCCGGGTATCACCCCCTACGGCAACACTTTCGGCATCGACCGGAATGCCGTCAAAATGGTGTATGGAAATAAAGCAGACAAACTGCCCATATTCCGCAGATATGTCAATCTGGAATTTTTAAGCGTCCCTGCCAGCGAATACAGCGTCTGGGAAACTATCGCCCCGGCGGCGGCAGTAAGCGGTTACCTGATCGAAACCCCTGCCCTGCCATCGGCAGAATTGAAAAACCGCAAACCTGCCGGTGATTTCCGGAAACTTCCCGGATACCGGGCTTTACCATGAGGTCAAAATGAAACGTAAAACTATCGAAATATTTTTATTCATAGACGCTCTGGGGTGGAAGATCGTCAACGATCACCACTTTCTGGAGGAACTGCTGCCGTACCGCAAATCGGCGATGATGCAGTTCGGTTACTCCAGCAGCGCCATCCCGACGATCCTTTCCGGCAGAACTCCGGCGGAACACGGACATCTGGGATTGTTCCGGTTCGCTCCGGAGGAATCGCCATTCCAAAAACTCTCCCGCTTCTCATGGATCTTCCGGCCGGCAGGTTTCTGGAACCGGGGCCGGGTGCGCCACCACTTGTCCAAATTGCTGAAAAAAGTTTACGGTTTCACCGGATACTTCCAACTTTACCAGATGCCGCTGTGGAAACTCGGCTTTATGGACTACTGCGAAAAACAGGATCTTTTCGTCGCCCGCGGCATGGAAAATATACCCAATCTGTATGACACGTTGAGCGAAAAAGGAGTGAAGTTCCATATTTCCGACTGGCATCTGACAGATGAAGCCAATTACCTTGCCGCAGAGAAAGCGATCGAAAACGGCAAAGAATTCCTTTTCGTTTACACGGCAAGTCTGGATGGACTTTTGCACGACAAGATCAGCGATGCTTCCGCCATTGCCGGCAAACTTGATAAAATAAAAGAAGAGATCACGCGATTGCACAGCAAGGCTCAGGAATATGCTGACAATGTCCACTTTACGATCATATCCGATCACGGCATGACGCCGCTTGCCGGAACCGTCGATATAATGTCGGAAATTGCCAAAACAGATTTGGTTTTCGGCAGAGATTACGGTGCCTGTTATGATTCGACGATGGCGAGATTCTACTACCTCAAGCCGGAATCAAAGGCGGTCATTGAAGCGTGCATGGCGCAATTCCCCGGACACTTCCTCACCGTCGAAGAAGAAAAAATGTACGGCATCCACCGGGCGGACCGCCACTTCGGAGATGCGATTTTCCTGCTCGACGCCGGCATCCAGCTCGTCCCGTCGGATATGGGCAAACAACCCCTCAACGGAATGCACGGATTCACCCCGGAAGATATCCACTCTCCGGCGGCGATCCTGTCCAATATACCGCTCCCTGACGATGTCAACGGAGTTAAAGATTATTTCAAATTGATGATACAAAGGGCTGAATCATTATGAAAATTCCATTTTTTAAAAATACTGTAACCAATTATTTTTCGATGTTTGTCCGGCTGGTCCAGGGGATCATGATCACCCGCTGGCTGATCAGCCATCTGGGCGAAAACCAGTACGGCTTGTGGGTCATGCTGTGGAGTTTTTTCAGTTACGCGCTGCTGCTCGACCTCGGATTCGGGGTTGCCGCACAAAAGGTGACGGCAACCGAACTGCACAAAAAGGATATTGAAAAATACAACCGGACGATCTCCAGCATCTTTTTCAGCCATGTGACGATGGCATTGATGATCCTGCCGCTGACATTCATCGGGATGTACTACATAAGAGCGCTCTTTCACCTGCCGGCGGATTCTACGCAGGAGTATATAAAATTCTGCCGTTACGCCCTGCTGTTGAGCGGACTTGCCGCAACGGTGGTGTTCCCGCTCGGGGTCTTCCCGGAAATTCTGGCCGGACTGCAGAAACTTTATCTGCGCAACTACATCATCATCATTTCCAAAGTGGTCGAACTTGCCGGGGTCATCCTGATCTTTGCCATGGGCTGGGGATTGTTCCGGCTGCTTGCATTTGTTATGATAATCATGGGCCTTACCCAGATCGCCATGCTGCTGGGAGTGATCAGGAATATTCCGGAATTCCGCATCCGTTTTGCATTTGATAAAGAGGTATTCAAGAGTATATTCAACTTTTCCGCCTCGGTCTACTTTATCAGTATCGGCCGGATGATCTGGGAACGCGGGATGTTTCTGTTGATAAGTATCTTCTGCGGTCTGACTTCGGTCGGAATTTTCCAGTTGGGCAGCCGTATCCCGATGCTGATCCAGCAGATCGCCATGCCTTATACGGAAAATATTTCGCCGATTTCCGCCCTCCTCCACAGCCGTCAGCGCAATCTGCATCTGGCGCAGATTTTAACGCGGGCGATCCGCTGGGTCAACTTTTTCGCCGCCGGGATAACGGTCATGGTGATGATCTATGCTCCGAGGATCATCCTGTTTCTCTTTAATGTCGAATCCGACGAAGCGGCATTCATCTGCCGCCTGATGGTGCTGTTTGTCTACTTTTTGCTGGTACTGCGGATAATCCCGGAAAAATTCCTCACCATGGCCGAAGAGCACTCGTTCCTTGCCAAAGTGCAATGCGCCGAAAGTATCGGTTTCATCCTCATCTCCATTGTCGGCTTGCAAATCTTCCCCCATCTGTTGATCGTGGTGGGCGCAATGATCGCCACAAAAGTGGTTGGAACATTGTTTTTTATCGTGCCGCATTTGTTGAAGCGTTCCCAAATCAAGCTGCGTTCTTTCGTCCTGACGGCGCTGTTTGAACCGGCATTGCTGGCGCTGGCGACCGGTATGGTCTGCTATTGGCAGTACTACTTCCTCCGTGGGCAGACAAATGAATTCATCCTGCTGTTTCTGGCGGGGGTGACCGGAGTTGCGATCTACGTCCCTGCCCTCTATTTTATGATGTTCGACCACGTCGAAAAGGCCCGGGCACAAAAAATCATCAGTAAATTCACCGCTAAATTCAAAAGGGCTTGAATCATGGAAATTCGATTTGAAAAACAAAACAATATTCTGATCGCCCATTTGCAGATGTTTCTCGATCAGGCCGGAGCGGAAAACTTCAAATATGTCCTGCGGGAACGGATGGTTCCCGGCGAAAAGGTGATACTCGACCTGGAAAAATTGGTGAATATAGACACCTTCGGTCTGGATGCCCTGCTCGCCGTCGCTCAAAAGGCACTGGAAATGGATTCCGAAATCGTACTTGCCAATGTGAGCAGCGATATGCAGATCGTGCTGGATATAACCAAAGTGTACCGGATATTCCGGATATTCCCCGATGTGGCAAGTGCCCTGAACCAAATTCAAGCAGGTGAATTATGATTTCAGTATTGCTGCGTTCCCACAACGATATAAAGTATATTGAAAGCACCGTCAAAGCTCTGCTTGCTCAGAAAACAGACTGTGCCGTGGAGATCATCTCCTGCGACGATCATTCGACCGACGGCACCGCCGAATTTCTGGCGGGTCAGCCGCAGCTGCGCCGCATTGCACCCCCGGAGGGCAGATATATCCCGGGAAAAACGCTGAATCACATGATTTCCCATGCCAACGGTGATATTATCGTATTCAACAATGGCGATGCCATCCCGCAGCACGAAACTTATCTGCAGGAGTTGACTGCACCGCTGGCAAATCCGGACATCGATTGCGTTTTCGGCAATCAGATCGCCCGCAAAGATGCCCGTGCCGTCGTTAAAAAAGATTATGAAAGAGCTTTCGGTGATGGTTCTATCTCAAAAAAATGGGATCGCTTTTTCTCTCTGGTCTCCTCCGGATTCCGCAAAGCCGATCTGCTGGCCAAACCTTTCGATGAAAAGATCCAGTATTCCGAAGATTCCGAATGGGTTCACCGCAATCAGGCCAACATCGTCTATGTCCCCGGCGCCGTGGTGGAACACTCCCACAATTATACTCTTGCCGAAGTTAAAAAGCGCTTTTTCAACGAAGGCGTTGCCGATTCCATAATCGGTAAAAAACCATTGCCGCTTCCGATCGCCATCCGTAATGTTATCGCCGAAACGCTGCGGGATTACATCTACCTCATCAGGCGCGGCAACTTCAAAGAATTATTCTATTCGCCGATCTACCGTCTGGTGCAGAAAATCAGTTACTACCGGGGGACCCGTCAATGAAGATCGCTCATATCGTCCGCCGGTTCAGTTTCGATGAATGGGGCGGCACCGAAAGTGTCGTCTGGCACATCGCACGTCAGCAAAAAGCGCAGGGCTTATCCCCGGAAATCCTCTGTACCGCCGCTTTGGACAAAGTCGGCACCGAAACGGTCGACGGGATCACCATCCATCGCTTCCCTTACTTTTATCCCTACTTTCCGATGCCGGGAGATGACAAACTGGCTCTGGACAAAAAGGGCGGCAATCCCTTTGCACCCCGATTGATGCAAAAATTGAAAACCGGCAGCTACGACATTTTTCACATCCACGCCGGAGCCAGATTGGCGAATTGCGCCATGAAACTCGGAAAAAAACTTTCCATTCCCTGCATCATGAGTCTGCACGGAGGTTCCTGTGCCATTCCCGAACAGGAGATGGCGCTGATGCTCAAGCCGCTCAAGCACAAATTCAGTTACGGCGGCGTGATCGACCGGCTCTGCAATATCCGCAAAGTCCCGGAAAGTCAAGCTGATCTGCTTCTGGCATTGAGCAAAGAAGAATTGTGCAAACTTCAGGAGCGTTTCCCCGGCAAACGGATCGAACTTTTTCCCAACGGCATCCTGCACCGGGAACTTCCGGAAGAGGGTGATTTCCGGCGGAAATACAACATTGATCCAAATAAAAAGATCATTCTCTGCATCTCCCGTATCGATTATCAGAAAAATCAGAAGATCATGCTTGAGATCATCAAAAAACATTCCGACACCCATTTGCTGCTTATTGGGCCGGTAACCGCCAAATGGTATCTGGACGAACTGCAGGATGAAGCGGCAAAATCTGCGGTTCAGGATCGGGTCACCGTCATCCCCGGCTTGCCCCCCGACAGCATCGAACTGCTTCAGGCGCTGAAAACTGCCCATTGCTTCGTCCTGCCATCCCGGCACGAACCATTCGGCATTGCCGCATTGGAAGCGCTCGATGCCGATCTTCCGCTGATCGCCTCCAAAGTCGGCGGCTTGCGGGATTTCCTCGTTGACGGTGAAAATGCGCTGCTTTTTGAAGATAACAACATCGCTGCATTGCTCAACGCCTATTCCCGGCTGGATTCGTCCCGCCCGACCATCGTTGAAAACGGCAGGATCACCGCCGCCGATCACAACTGGCAGACCATTTCTGCGAAGTTGACCGATATTTACCGGAGTCTGTTATGAAAAATATTATCTACATCGGCAAATATAACGGCATCATCGGCGGTATCGAGCGTTTTATGCAAAACAGCGCCGAACTCCTCCGGCGCAACGGCTTTACCGTGCATTGCTTTTATACTGAAAACGGCGGCAAAAATCAGGATTCCTTTGCGGCGTCCTTTGATTCGATCGCAAAATTTTCTCCGGAAGATCCGCTGCTGCAAAGTGCGGATATGATCATCATCCACAACATCATCTCTCCGGAATATCTGCCGCTCCTGCCGGAAAACAAAACGTGGTTCTTTGCCCACGATCACAATATTTACTGCCGCCGCCACCACTATTACACCCCGCTCGGCAGAATAAATTGTCACCGCAAATACAACGCCTTCATCTGCAAACTCTGTTCTCTGGGACGCAATGAAGCTCCGCCGCTTGAAGCATACCGGAAACTTCCGGCGCTGGTGCTGTCGGATTTCATAGCAGACAATCTGCGCAAAAACGGCTTTGGAAAAGTTGTGAAACTTCCGGCCTTTATCCGAACTGTCGAGCGGGAACACTCCTTTGACGGCATTTTGCGGATACTTTTCCTCGGTCAGCTCATCCGGGGCAAAGGCGCAGATCTGATGCTGAAAACGCTTGCGAAACTGGATATTCCTTTTGAATGTACCATCGCCGGAGACGGCAACGACCGAGCCATGCTGGAAGAGATGGTTGCCAAATATAAACTTCAGCAAAAGGTTAAGTTCACCGGATTTGTCAGCGATACGGAAAGCCTGTGGGGAAATTGCGATCTGTTCTTCTTCCCCATCCGCTGGCAGGAGCCTTTCGGTCTGGTCGGTTTGGAGGCAATGGCGCACGGTGTGCCGGTGGTCGCCTTTGATCTCGGCGGCGTCCGGGAATATCTCACACAAGCTTGCGGCTCCCTGATCCCGGAAAAAAACATTGCCCGGGCCGCAAAAGCGTTGACCGGTTATTATTTAAATCCGGAACTGTTGTCCCAATTGGGCGCAAATGGTTTATGGATCGCCAAAAACAAGTTTTCAGAGGAAAATTTTGTAAAAAAATTCAGTTCGCTGACGGAGGTTGTGCGATGAAAATATTACTTTCAGCAATTCCGTTTGATAATGGCAAATCGGGGATTTCCGTCTATATCCGCGAGGTGGTCAACGCCCTCGAACAAGCCGGGCATGATCTGACGCTGATCGTGGAAGATGACGGAGCCAAAGAGTTTGAACGCTTCGAACTTATCAGGATCAAAAAGCGCAATGCGCTCTTTTCCATGCTTTACAGCTTGTTCATCCTGCCGTGGCGCATCAACTGGAAAAAATTTGATTTCTGCATAATGCTCGCCGCCAACCGGAGAGTATTCTGCCGTTATCCGCTCTTCACCATCGCCGTGGTGCACGATCTTTCGCAGTATCACGTGCCGGTGAAATATGATAAATTCCGGATGTTCTACATTAAAAAAGTTTTGCCGCACTATGTCCGCAAGGCGCAGAGCATCGTCGCCATCAGCCGATCTACCCGGGACGATCTGGTGAAGTTCTGGCACATTCCGGAGGAGAAAATCTCTGTCGTTTACAACGGTTTCACTCCGCCGGCAAAAGTTTCTGCGGAAAAGAAAAAACAGATCCTCTACATCTCCCGCATCGAACATCCCGGCAAAAACCATCTGAATCTGCTCAAAGCATTTGAACTTCTTCCGGAAAATCTGCGCAGCGAATACACTCTCATCATGCCCGGCGCCGCCTGGAACGGTGCAGAAACGGTCTTTGAATATGCCAAAAATTCGCCCTGCGCCGACCGCTTCAAATTCACCGGCTTTGTCGATTCGGCGCAGATCCCGGAACTTTACGCAGAAAGTGCGATGTATGTTTTTCCATCCAGATTTGAGGGCTTCGGATTGTCGCTGCTTGAAGCGATGCACGCCGGAATCCCCTGCGGATGTTCCAATAACTCGTCGCTTGGCGAACTTGGCAAAGATGCCGCCGAACTCTTCGATCCGGAATCCCCGGACGAAATCGCTGAAAGTATGAAAAAAATCCTCTCTGATCCCGCATATCAGCAGAAACTGATCTCTCTCGGTGCCGCCAAAGCGGCAAACTTCAGTTGGCAGAATACCGCAAACGATTTGCTTGCGATCTATAAAAAACGGCAGACTGCGATTTTCGGCGTACCCTTTTTCACCGGCACCATGGACGAAGCGTTGACGATCCTGGAAGATTTGAGCGCCGGCAAAAAAAATCATCATGTCGCCTTTATCAACGCCCATTGCCTGAATGTGGCTTACCGTGATGCGGAATACAAAAAGGTGCTGGAGCAATGTTCCATCATCTTCTCCGACGGCATCGGCGCAAAAATCGGCGCCCGTATGCTGGGCGGACGCGTGGAGGAAAATGTCAACGGCACCGATATGTTCCCGCTGTTGACTCAAAGAGCATTCCGCATCTATCTCTTCGGCGGTTCGCCCGAAGTGGTCAAAAAAGCCCATGCCAACGCCTGCGCCATGAGTACAAAGGCCGAATTCGTCGGTTGTGCCGATGGATTTTTCAAGGAAAAAAGCGAAGCGGAGGTCATTGCCGAGATCAATACTCTCAAACCGGATCTGATTCTGGTCGCCATGGGCGTACCCAAACAGGAGATGTGGATCAATGCCAATCTGTCCAAGTTCCCCGGCTGTGTCGCCATCGGTGTCGGGGGATTGTTCGATTTTGTTTCAGAACGCATCCCGCGGGCGCCGTATTGGATGCGCAAATGCAATTTGGAATGGTGTTTCCGGCTCTATCAGGAACCGGTGAGATTGTTTAAACGGTACATTATCGGAAATCCGCTGTTCATCATGCGGGTTTTCATCAGCAAATACAGGAGTAAATAAGATGAAAAAATATTTGTCAATTATCAGCGCCGCAGTCACCTTTCTGCTTTTTTGCGGATGTTCATCGCTTTCGCCGTACGATTATGCCGACAATTGGCTGATCCGGGAAAACGATATTCCGCAATATTATTCGCAGTTCGACCTCTTTTACATCGGCAAGGCCCCCGCCGGTTACGGTGACACGCACGAGATCCAGTTCAATTGGACGAAAACTCACACCAATGATATTTTCGGTCGCGGCGTCCGGGTCTTCGCCCCCAAAATCAACGTCCCGACAGCGGAAAATTTGAGCGCGGCACTCAAGTATTATCTGGATAATTTCCACCAGCCCGGCCATCCCTTTGTGCTTCTCGCCGAAGGCAAAGCCGCCGATCTGCTCTATGCCGCCATGCAGAAAACTGACGATATTACCACCAAAAACGGTTTTATCGCCGCTTATCTGCCGGATATGACGCCCAGAACCGCTCAAAAAATCGCCGATGATTTCTATTGGAAAGAGTTGAAAGCCGCCGGATCCGCCAAAGATTACGGTGTGATCGTCACCTGGACCAGCTGCATAAACAATGAAAAAATGGAAGAAAATCCGGTTCAAAAAGATGCTTATAATATCAATCCTTTGAATTGGAAAACTGACAACACCCCTGCAAGTGCCAAAGAAAACATCAAGGCAGTATTCTACATGCCGGAACATAAAAACATTTTCTGGCGCAAAGTCGAAGCTGAAAACTTCTGCGGAGCCGCCATCAATCCCCAAAGAGGTGTGTTGGAAATCAATTGTCCGTTGCCGCTGCTGCACATCATCAACGGCAGATTCACCAATAACTGCATTTCGATCTTCGCCGGCAACATCGCCGCCAATGCAAAAATGCGGACGGAAGCGTTGATCAAAGCCAGACAATGGGGAGAAAAGTGATGAGCTTCTTTGAATATTTACCGGCGTATGAATTGAACCGTTCACCGCGCATCATCGCCGCTTTTGAGATGGATTTTCTGCGTAATCTGGAAGCTTTCAAAAAATCGATCGCGCAAAATGAAAAGTTCACCATGCTGCTGCAGCTGGGATGGTCAGCAGAATTGCCGGAGGTTGCCGCCGAATTAAAGAGCCGCCTTGCCGAAGCAAAAAATGCTTTCCCCGAAGCAAGATTCATCATCCTCGCCAACAGCGCAAAAGAGGTTGAGATCATCCGGGAATTTTCCGAAGTTTACCTTGCTCAGCATAACGCCTTTCTCGATCCGCGGCGCTATCCGCTGGCGAAATCCGGCAAAAAACGGTTTGATGCGCTCTATATCGCCCGGATCACGCCGTTCAAACGGCACGAATTGGCGCAGAAGATCAAAAATCTGCACCTGATCGGAAGTTTTTCAGAAAAAGAAAGAGCTTACTTTGAAAGCACCATAAAAGAGTTTTCCCATGCGTGCTGGACGCAAAAGGTACCATCGTTTCTGATCGGACGCGAAATCGGAAAAGCCGCCTGCGGACTGGCGCTTTCTGCGATCGAGGGGGCGATGTTCTCCTGCGGAGAATACACCCTCTGCGGCGTTCCGGTGGTGAACACCCGGAATCTGGGCGGACGGGACACACTTCTGCCGGAATTTGCGGTAAAATTTGCCGAGGACACTGCGGAAAGCGTCGCCGAAGCGGTGGAAAGCTGGGTCAGCGATCCGATTTCCCCGGCGGATATCCGTCAGGGCTTTTTGGATAAGGCCTTGCCGCAAAAAGAGTTGATCCAGGAATTGGTAAATTCGATTGCCGGGAAAAAGGTGCATTTGCCGCACAAACTGAACATCCGCTGCCGCCTGCTGCCCCACACCAAACTGCTGCACGGCCTCCGCAAACACCCCTGACCATTCTGAAAATATAATAAAACAACTACTTTTTTTCTTTATAATTTAATCCCAGCTTATGTAATAAACAGAAAGACCCTGCTATATTTTCTACAAAATTCGCCTAAAATCAAGTAGAATCATTCTCTGTTGTACTCTTTTTTATGCTTAAAAGTTACATTTGAAAAAGAAAATATTCATATTGTTTTTTCATAAAAATAGCTTGCAAACGATATAACAGATGCTATATTTAT
>JAEIGA010005410.1_pt1 | contig 19532 bp, 30 predicted proteins | sample 9270691 | NCBI WGS metagenome assembly JAEIGA01 (sample SAMN17057246, study PRJNA624740) | gut metagenome | biome: biome; isolation source: fecal sample | host: Bos grunniens | place: China: Xizang | collected 2019 | reverse complement strand
CTCTTCCTCCGGATCCTCGGGTGCCTCTTCCTCGTCCGGATCCCCGGCAGTTTCCGTCGCGGGCCCGACCGTGTTGCTGCCCGTCCACATCCGGAACATTTCCATGGCCGCTTTTGTGTTCGTCCCTTCCGTCAGCTCAGCAACGCTGTGCGCCTGGTTGCTCATTAAACAGGCGATCGCTCTTCCTGCCATCTCTTCGCCGAGAATCCCATCCGCGAATCCCTCCTGCACGCACGTTCCCGCGCTCATCCAGGTTTCCGCCTCCAGCATCTTCTTCAGCTGATCCCGCGTCTTGCCGGTCCGCCGCTCGTATACGTCGATCAGCCCCTCGCTGATCACGTCCAGCGTCTTCGCTGCCTTCCGCATCTCATGGGCGTCTCCCATGGCCACCGTCCAGGGATTGTGGATCATCATATACGCCGCCGGGCTCATCCGGATCTCATCGCCCGCCATCGCGATCACGCTTGCCGCGCTGGCCGCCAGGGCCGTCACGATCACGGTGATCCGTCCCTTGCCGTTCAGGCTGTGTTCCCGCAGCGCGCTGTAGATCTCCGCGCCGGCCATCACGTCGCCGCCCGGGCTGTTGATCCGCACGGTCACGTTTTTCACGCCCTTCAGCGCTTCCCGGAATTCCTTCGCGATCACCACGCCGTCCGGCGTAAACCATCCGCGCTCCGCCGCGATCTCGCCGTCGATGTCCAGCTCTCCGTCTCCCGGCAGTTCCGGATCACTCTTCAGGTTCCAGAATCTCATTCATCCGTTTCCTCCTTTCCCCCAGAATCGCCGCTTGCCGCGCCGCCCAGCAGCATCTCCGGATGTTCCACCGGCACCCGCAGCGGGATCAGGTCGCGGCTGCTCATCAGCTCGTCGCCCATCGGATCCGGCGGCAGGCCGTACCCGGCGCGCACTTCGTTCGGCCGCTTCCATCCGCCCCGGATCGCCATCTGGCTCATCTCCGCGGTCGTCTTCTGGTCGGCCCTCGTCAGGGCGCTCAGGTCGAACCGGAACCGGTACCCGTCCGCGTATTCCTCGGGCGTGATCATCTTCCGGTTGAACTCGTTTTCCCATTGCTCCACGATCGGCGTGATCGTCAGCTGCAGGAATTCCTGCATCTGCTGCTCAGCCGTGGAAAAGCTGGTGTCCGTGTAGTCCCCCAGAAGATGCGGAGGCAGGTTGTACACCGTGGCCACCCGGTTCCGCGTGATCCGTTCCACGTCCAGCAGCTGGCTGTCCACCGGCTGGCTGCTGAAGTTGGTCGCCGTCAGCCCGCCTTCAAGGATCACCACGCTGCGCCCGCTCTTCTCATAGGTTTCCAGGAACCGGTCCACCACGTCGTCCTTCTGCTCCTGGCTCAGCCCGCTGTTGGGCACCGTCAGCATGATCCCGTGGTTCACGCCGTCCAGCTGGTCCAGGCTCAGCTCCTTCACCTGGGTGTCATAGTCCAGGCTCTTCCGCAGCACGTCGATCGGCCGGATCCCGCGCAGGCCGTTGGCGCTCATGTGCTTCAGGTCGATCACCAGGAAGCCGGGCGCGTAGGCGAATTCGCCGTTGTCCATCTGGATCCGGTACCAGATTTCCTTGCTCTCCGGGTCCTGCATCGGCTGCACCTTTGTCGGGTTCAGGATATCCAGCCGGATCACCTGGCCCAGGCTGTCCAGGATCCGCAGCGCGTATCCGCTCCCCTCCGTATTCCGCAGCACTTCCATGGTCTGTTTCCAGGTGAACGCCGTGAAGTTCGGGTTCGGCTCCAGGTTCACCAGCCGTTCCATCGGGTGGTCCTTCTGGATCTCAAACCCCCGGTAAAAGTGCATCGGCATCGAGGCCACGGTGTTCGCGATCCGGCTCACCGCGGCGTAGATCGCCTCGTTTCCCTGGATCGTCGCGTCCGCCCGCGGCCGCTGGATGTTCCGCAGATCCCGCTCCCGCCTTGTGGGCTTATCCCGCGCCCTGCTCTCGTTCCGTGTCCGTGTGAATGGCCACTTCATCCGCTTGTCCTCCTTCTCCTGCTCCGCGAGACGTGGGGACGGTTACCAGTCTCACCTGCGCCCCGCAGGCTCTCTTTCCCAGCCGCTTCGGGTGAGACGCAGGAACCGTCCCCCATGTCTCGTGCCTCATCTCCGTCTCCCGCTCAGCTTCACAACCCGCATTTTCGGCTCCGTGTAGATGATCCCCGCCGGCTGCTTTTCCATCCGCACCGCGTGCGCGTCCAGCCAGGCCATGAACCCGTCGATCTTCCTGAACTTGTTCCGCTTCGTCGGCATCCAGTTCTCCTTGTCCGTGTACCGCCGCTCCCCGCTGATCCGCACGTTGTCCGTGTACCATGTCAGCATCGGATCCTTGTTGCTCACAACCCGGCCGGCCATCAGGTTCTCTTTGATGTCCTTCATCGGGTCGTTCAGCGTGATCGGCCCCTGCCGCACCACCTTGCACTCGAACCGCTGCTCCAGCATCTGCCGCAGCCGTGTCGCGTTCGCCGGGTCGTATCCGATGCACACGATCTCATATTTTTCCGCCTGCGCCTTGAACCATTCGAAAAGATCTTCCTGCTGGATGTATTCCCCCGGCACGATCGTCAGGTGCCCCTGCATCGCCAGGCCGTAGTAATCGATCTTCTCCTGGTCCATTTCAACCTTCCGCTGCGGCACCCAGCTGTGCAGCTTCACGAACATCCGCCCGTCGTCCAGCGGGAACTCCAGCGCCGCGGCCGTGAAGTCCTCCCGGTTTGAAAGGTCAAATCCGCCGTAGCACCGCCGGCCCAGCAGGCTTTCCTCGTCCACCGTGTCCTGGTTCCGCCGGATCACTTCCGGCTGCACAAACGCCATGTCGTCTGCGTTAACCATGATATTCAGCTGCTTGCAGATAAAGTCCGCCCGCTCGCTGGGGATCATCCGCGCCCGCTGCCAGGTCTTCTGCAGGTCCTCCAGGCGCAGCGTCGTCCCCAGGCCCGGGTTAGCCTTCGCCCAGGTGCGCGAGTCCTCCGGATCGTCGCCTTCATCCAGTTCGCAGATATAAGCGAACATCCGGTCCGCCACCTCCGGCGCCAGGTCTCCGCGCATCGCATCCGTGAACAGCCCGTAGTAGTACGCCAGCGGCCCGTCGATCACGTTTCCCATCGTCGTGATGTAAATGATCAGCGGCTGCCGGCGCTTCACCACCTTGCGCTTGATAATGTTCAGCAGCGCGAAGTCCCGGTATTCGTGGATCTCGTCGAAGATCGCCCCGTGCGGGTTCAGCCCGTCCAGCCGGTGGGAATCGCTCGACCGGTGCCGAATCGTCGCGTTCGTCTTGTCGTAATAGACCCCGTCCCGCAGCGTCCGGAACCGCGGCGCCAGGTAGGGGCTCGCGTCGATCTGGGCCTTGCATTCGTTGAAGACGATCCCGGCCTGTTCTTTCGAGTTGGCCAGCAGGTAGATGTCCGCCCCCGGCTCGTGGTCCTTGCAGGCCATGAACGTGGCGTTCCCGGCCATCATGGTGCTTTTCCCGTTGCCGGTGCCGACCAGGATCAGCGCCTCCCGGAACCGCCGCAACCCGGTCTTCCGGTCCACCCATCCGTACAGGTTGCACTCGATGAAGCACTGCCACCCCATCAGGTCCAGCCGGTCGTAGTCCCCCTTCGTCGGCTTCAGGTATCGCTCCATGAAGTCCACCGGCCGGGCGGCCCGGTGTTCGTCGAATATCCAGGGATAATCCGGATCCTCCTCGCTCCGCTTCAGGTCTTCCAGGAATCGGCGGCATGCCATCCTGGTCTTTTCACAGACGAGGATCTCCCCGTCCAGCGCCTGCCTGGCGTATGCCATGCACCGCGCCACCGCGGTGCTGGGCGAGACATGGGGACGGTTACCAGTCTCACCCGTGCCCCGCAGGCTCTCTTTCCCCGCTGCGTCGGGTGAGACGCAGGAACCGTCCCCATGTCTCGTGCGCTCAATCTGGGAACTTGTCGAAATCGTCATCTATCTCGACGGCTGCCGCCTTCCGTCCGTTCGGCGTGAGCCTCAGCTCCGCCAGGTGCTTCCGCTGCTGTTCGCTCAGCGCCCGGATCTGCGCCGGGCTCCGGTTCTCCTGCCAGTATTTCTGGCGCCCGTTGTACCGCTCCTGGCCGATCCCCCGCTCCGCGATGTCCTGCGCGTACAGGCCCTTCATCTGCTCCGCGAACGCGATGTCCGAGATCAGCATCTGGTCGGCGTCCGTCATCCCTCCCGGTCGCCCGTCGCATGCGTCGCAAAGATAGTCGTAGATCTTTCGCGCCTTCGCGTCCGTGATCCGCTCAAAGTGTTCCTCCCGCAGCTCTTCGTTCATCCTTTTCCCTTCCTTGCCCCCAAAATCATCAAACCCGGATGATACGCATCCGGGTCGGTTGCTTCGCTTCCTTCTTCCGGTTCTGGTTCTTCTCCGGGTGCCTTCGGTTGTGGCACTCGTCGCACAGGCTCCGCAGGTTGTCCAGATCCAGCGCCAGATCCGGTCGTTCCTCCAGCGGAATCATGTGGTGCACCATCGTCGCCCGCCGCGGCTGGATCCCATACCCGGCCTCGAATCGCTCCATGCAGTCCCGACACATATACCGGTCCCGCATCAGCGCGGCATCCCGTGCCCGCTTCCATGCGACCCGGTGATAAAACGGATTGCTCTGTTTGGTTTCCTCCATGGCATTCCCTCCCGCAGCGCGTTCAGGGAACGGCAGGGCAAAGGGGAACCACACCGTTCCGCCGCGCGCTCATCCATCCTGTTCCCTGCCGTGCCAGTCGAGGTGATGAGACGCCGGCGCAGGATGGGATGAAGCCCGCGCCGGCCAGGCAAGGAAAAGTATCAGAAAAAGGGCGTCGTCGCAGTCTGTGCATCTCCCACCCTTCCGCGCTCTGCTATCGCTTCCGGCTGGGTCCGACCGCTCGGCCCTCTTTTTGACATTGCCATTATAACACATAAAACCGAACCTGAACCTAACCTTACCCTATCCTACCCCTAACCTCACCCTAACCTGACCCTGATCTCTTTCCTATTATATGGCAACCAAAAAATGGAACGAAAGTACAATGTTCTGAAATATAAAAACCGGCCATTCAGCCGGCTTTTTGGATCAGAAATCCACATCTTCTCCCTGTTCCCACAGCTTGTTCGGATCCTCTCCCCGCGGGTCCGCCTCCCGGGTGTGCCACCGGGTGCAGAAGCTCCCCTCCGCGGCCTTCGGGCATTCCCGCCGCTCCGCGCACGTGCAGCAGTCCGGAGATACTGCGTCCCGCGGATCCGGCCTCGCCGGATAATACGCCTTCCTGGATTTCATTTCCACACCTCCCTTATTGTTGCCTTTAAGTCACTTGCTTTATAAATCAAAATACCCTTCAAACGCATTTCCGAAAAGTTCTGTTGGCTTACAGTCGAAGTAAAGCAATAGATTTATTATTTCTATCGGTCTTAACGGTGTTTCATCATTCGCAATCTTGCACATCCGCACATCCGACACGCCGATTTTCTCGGCAATTTCTCTAAGCGTTACGTCTTTTTCTTCAGCAAATCTTTTCAGATTCTCAGAAAACACATTCATTCTTTCACCTCCGGTTTCGTTTCTTCTACGCACTACAATTTCTTCAGCTTTCCGTGATTTGGAAAGTCAACAATCAAATCATATTGCTTAAACCGACCTTAAATCATTATAGGTTTTCGTACGATAGCAATCGGAACGTCATCAATATCGTCTGTAAAATCAGCCGGACACGATCCCGTTTTCTCCTCTGTATGCCCGTCGTCATAGACAATAATCCAAGTAAAAATAGTAGCGCTCATTCCCACTTCGCCTCCTTTCTACTTTATTCCGACCTTTTAATCACTTGCGTTCCCCGTCATGGCAATACCAATCAGGAGGAACGAATGCAATCCTGCTTGAATATTCAGCCGTGCAATAATACTGTTCGTCTTTCTTAATGCTGTGCATGCAGTCCTTACATCTGACAATTGTCTCCTGCTCTTTCAGCAGGACAATGGCTTCGCTGTTGACCATTGCAATGCAATTATTTTCATCGCAACTATGATAAGGGCAGCTATTGCAAGCATCTACATCATTTTTTTCCATCCATTTTGCACAAGAATTCAGCCCTTTGATAACCTTTTCCAGGTCTGCCACATAATCACCTCGATTCGTTTATTCCGACCTTTAACACACATCCAACGCATCGCTTTTTGCGTTGGTTTGCATTGGCTTTCTCTTCCCTGCTGTCTCCTCGTTCGGTGCCCCGATCGGATCCGGCCGTTCCTTCTCGCCCAGGTCCTGCAGCCGCCTGGCCGCCTCCTCGATCAGCTTCGTCTCCTGGTAATTCACCGCGATATGCCGCCGGCATAAACCGAACAGCGCCTTGCTCAGCTGGGTGTTTGTCATGCCCTTCTCCCTCCGTACTTTTCCAGGTACCACCGCGGCAGCGTTCCCCGGACCCGCTCCTGGCTCAGCATCCCCATCAGCCGCTCCGCCTCCCGCTTTTTCCTCCGCGTGTATCCCTCGGTGTATTTCAGCTTCTTCGCCGTCCCGATCACGTTCAGCCGTTTCACGTAATACCAGAACAGCACCTTGCTCTCCAGTTCGGGCAGCATGTCCAGCAGCGCCAGCGCGCTCGCTGTCTCCACGGCCTGTTCCTGCTTCCGCTCTTCCAGCCGCTGCTCCAGCGCGCTCAGGTCCGCCACCATCCGGCCGATCTTGTCCGGATCCCCGCTTCCCCGGCTCCCGCCGTTCGGATCCATCACCGGCGTCTGCATGCTGTCCATAGCGTCCCGCCGCTGCCATATCTGTGTCGCCAGCCGCTGGATCTCATCCTCGCTCCGCCTGCACCGCTTCAGGATCTCGATTGCTTCCATGCTCCCACCCCCAGATTATTTCGTTTCGCATCCGAACGCACCCGAACGCGTCCGAACGTATCAGTACGGCAGATCATCCGGATCCGTCACCGTCATCCCGCTCGCCTCGTCCACCTGCTCCCCCGCGTGCCCATATTCGGGCGGCGCGTCCGCGTCCGTCGGTTTCCCGCCATTCCCCTGGGCGCTTGAGCAGAACTCCACGTCCGTCGCCTGGATCTCGATCTGTCCCCGGGCCTTCCCGTCCTGTCCGACCCATGCGGACGCCCGGCTCTCCCCGACGATGGCTACCTTCCGTCCCTTCTTCAGATACTGCCCGCAACTGTCAGCCAGGCCCCGCCAGGTTGTTACCTGCATGAAGTCCGCCTCCGGCTGCCCATCCTTTCTGTACCGCCGGTTCACCGCCACCGTGAACCGGCACCAGTTCACCCCGCTCTCCGTCGTCCCCGTCTCCGGATCCCGCGTCAGGTTTCCGATGATGATGTGCTTGTTCATTCCGTTCCCTCCTCAGATTTTCAGCTCCCGCCCGTTCAGCAGCGCGCTCGCCGCGTCCCGGTATTCGCATTTCTCCCAGCGCCCCTCCTGCGATTCCGTCTGCGGCGCAACTTCCAGCAGCGCGTCTCGGATCAGGCATTTCCTGATCGCGCTCCCCTCCAGGATGCACAGGATGCACGCGTTCTCCATCGCCGCGTCCGCCAGCGCGCCCAGCTTCTTGTCACTGATCACCACAAACCGGTCCGGCCGCTTCGGCCCGTTCATCACCAGCTCATAGTGCCCCTGCTCGCAGTAAACCGCGTAATACCGCTCCCGTGCCGGCGGCATCGTCGCCAGCATCTGGTTCTGCACCTTTTCCACCAGCCGCAGCAGGATCCGCATATCCCGCCAGACCCATTTCCCGGCCCGCTTCGCCCGTTCCCGGCAGGCCGGCCCGTACTTCGCCAGCGCGTTCCGCAGCACGATCAGCGCCATCATGAACTCGTTTTCCGGCCGGTTCGGGTTCGTCAGTTCGATGGTCGGCCGGATCGGCGGCACCTTCTCCTGTACAGTCACCGTAACCTTCACATTTTTCCCGCCGTACCGCTGCTCCAGGATCTCCAGCTTCCGCCTTTTCTCTTCCTCCGTCATCCCTGGCCGCCCCCTTTCTGTCGGATCTTCTTCATCGCCTGGTAATCATCCCATTCCCGGATCGCCTCGGTCACGGTCCCAAAATCGCACCTTGCGATCTCCCGCGCCGTCCGCACTCCGGTCATGTTCCGCACATCCTTCCGGATCGCCGCGGCCGCCGCCTTTTCCTGCCCGCCGGCCCGGTATTCCCGGCAGACTTCCGCGGCCCGCTCCCGGATCCTGGTGTTGATCTCCGCGGCCTGCCTGGGCGTCACCTTCTCCAGCGTCCGGATCACCTTCTCCATCTCGCCCATCCGCGCGTTCGTCTCCCGCAGCATGTCCGCCAGCAGCCGCATCTGCCCGGCCATCTCCTGGATCCGCTTCGCCGATTCAATCAGCCCGTTGGCATCCGGCGGCATCGCCGTGATCAGCTCACTCATCCCCGGACACCTCCCGCAGGCTCGCTTCAACATCATATCCGATCCCGGCCGAGGCCGCTTTCCGTACGCTCTCCAGAATCTCGCCCAGGTCGTGCTCCTCCCCGGTAAAGATTTCGATTTCCCGGATCAGGCGCTCCGCGGTCACTTCCGTTTCCCCGCTTTCCCACCGGATCCCCATCGCGTACTGCACAGCCAGGTCAAAGTCGCTCATCTCGATCGGGCAAACCACCCGTCCGTCCGCGGTCATTTCCCGGAAGCCGTTCCTGAATTCGCAGAATGTCATCCCGGCCACCCCCTCACATCACGGATCCGTGCCCGGTCACCGCGTTCATGGCCTCCCGCGCCCCTTCGGTCCACCGCTGCACGGTGAGCACCTGCGTCAGGATCGCTTCCCGTTCCGCCTGGCCCATCTCCGCGAGCTGGGCGCCCATCTGGGGCAGCACCCCGACCTTCCCGATAAACTCCCGCACGGCCGCGGTCAGATCCAGCGCGCCCATCGTCTCCGCGCTCACGCCCCGGGCCCCGGCCAGCTGCCGGTCCTGCTTCTCCTTCTTCAGCTGCTCCAGCTGCGCGGCCCGCTTCGCCTCCCTGGCTTCCGCGGCCTCCAGCTCGTCCCGCAGCGCCTGCGTCTGAATGCGCGCCGCCTCGTCCATTTCCTTCAGCTGTTCCTGGTATTCGGTCTCTTTCGCCTTCAGCATCTCGCTCAGATCCACGTTCCCCCGGATCTGCTTCTCCAGCTCAGCCCGCAGCTGCTCCAGCTCGTTCTGCCCCGAGGCGTATCCGGCATCCCAGGCCTTGCCCCGTTCCTTCTCGCTGCGCTGCAGATCCTCTTCCGCGTCCTTCAGCCTCTCCCGCAGCTCTTCCAGCTTCGTGTGATTGAACTGCAGCTTGTTTTCGTATTCCTTCCGGATCGCTTCCCGGGCCTCTTTCTCCGCGATTTCCCTGGCGTTCCTGGCTTCCTGGATCCATTTCCCCGTATCCTTTTCAGCCAACGCCTGTGCTTTCTTTGCCATATCGATCTGGATGGTAGCCGCGTTCTTCGCTTCCCGAAGTTCGGCCTCCATGGCCGCTTTCGCCCGGTTCCCTTCGTTCGCGCCGTCGCCTTTTCCCTGCTCATAGGCCGTTTTGCTGATCCGGTCCCGCTCCTGCTCGAAGGCCTTGTATGCCGCCTGCATCTGCGCCTTGATCTGGTTCCGTTCCGCTTCGGTCTTCTTCAGCGCTTCCCGGATCTCCGCGGCCGCTCCGGCCTCGTGCACCAGCTTCACCTTCATCTGCTTGATCTCTTCCTGCAGTTTCCGCACGCTGGCGCCTTCCTCCGCGGCCTTCTCCGCGATCTCTTCCCGCTGCGCTTCCTCCAGCCCGCTGGAGAGCAGCATCAGCGCCTTGCTCATCTCCAGCCGCGCCAGCGCGCTGCCGTCCCGGATCTCCGTCGCCGCCTGCATGCACCGCTGCGCCTGCCGGATGGTCAGCCCGGTGGTTTTCTCCACCCAGCTTTCCCATTGCCCGTGCGGCACCACTTCGGCCGCCTTCGCCTCGTTCAGCGTCCGGCCGATCCCGATGTACCCGGTCCCGATCTGCTCCTTGTACAGCGTGATCCGCGCCTCGTATCCCGCGATCACCGCCGCCGCTTCCGCGCTTACCTGCAGTTCCGGTCCGTCTTTCCTTGCCAGCTCAGTCATTTTCCTTGCCTCCTCTTTCGCGCGTCATCCCTGCGCGCTTTCTTTTTATTTCCTCGGGCTCGCTCCTGGCTTTTGCTCGCCCGGGTTTTCCTCTGTTCCGTCGTTTCGCGCCTTAATAATCAAAAATCCTGTTGAATGGGCATTTCCCGCAGTATTTGTCATACAGCCAGTCCTCGCCCTCGTCCTTCCCGTATTCCTTCTCGCAGATTTCCGGATACTTACAGTAGCCGTCGCATATCGCGTCCATCACTTCCCGCAGGATCCCGGTCACGGTAACCGCTTCCGGCGCTTCCCCGCCGTCCTGCCCCTTTTCCACAAACTCAATCATTTTTATTCCCCTTCCCATCTGGTAATTCCGGAGGATCCGGAAATAAATGCTCCATCCATGCGTACACTTCCGCATCCCCTTTCTCGATCATCGGGATCGCATTGAGGCCATAACCCCAATGGTCTTTTCCCGAGAACCGGGAGTAAAAAACTTCAACTACCCAAGGCTCCCGGTCCCGGTTATCCACCAGGCTCCGCACCGCCGCGTACACAGGGCACGGGTTTGGCGGCATCCGGTCCCGGCAATAAACCCATTTCACTCTCTCACCACTCCTTCGGCAGCTCCGTCTTCACTTCCTGGAAGCTCATCTGCTCCGTCTCCACCTTCGGCCCGGCGATCAGCTCCGCAGGGATCCACAACGCCCGGATCGGCTTGCTCACGCCCGAGATCGTCACCCGCTTCACCTTCGTCGGTGTTTCCGCGTCCGTGTCCAGCTCCAGGATCCCGTCCGTCTTCATGCTCTTGTATAACGCTTTCAGGTTCACCGGGAACTCTGTTCCCTGCTTCCGGCATAACTCCGCCACCGCCCCGAAAGCCAGGTTCGGCAGCAGATAGTAATAGTCTTTATCCATGTACCCGATCATCCGCTCTGTCGGGTATGGATCCTTCACCGTCTCCGCGGTCAGATCCGTCAGGCTGTACTGCTTGCTGTTCAGCAGCTCCGCCAGCCCGTCCAGGAAGATCCGCGTCGGCTTCTCGTTCTCCATCACCTGGTTCTGCCGGCGGCTGACGCCGATCAGCATCTTCATCGCCTGGCCCAGCATCCGCGTCGCTTCGTCCGTGTCGATCACTTTCAGATCCCGGAAATAGTTCAGCATCATGTTGTAGCCCACCAGGATGCACGCCAGGGATTCCGGCGCCCGATCGTGCTGCCCCTCGCTCTTCTTCCGCACCATGTCCCGGTATTGCAGAAAAAGGTCGTGCAGCCGTCCCGGCAGCGTTTCCGTCTGCCCCAGCAGCCAGATGATGTATCCGCGCATCGCCCGCTGCAGCCATCCCTGCCTTGCCAGCTCCTGCAGCTTCGTCATCTCGTCGTCCAGCGGTATATCCCCCCTGTCCACATCCACGATAAACAGCCGCGCCAGGCCGCTGGCCCCGATGTCCGGCAGCACTTCTCCCGTCATCATGGCTACGCACCTTGGCGGCATCCTGCCCTTCAGCGTCCCATCCGCGTTCAGCCGGCCGCGCCCGGCCCCGTCGCCGAAACTCCGGCTCAGCCGCTGCGCCACCGCGTCCCGCTGCCGTCGCTTCTGCACGCTCATCTCCGGATGCAGGTCATCCACCAGCAGCGGCATGTCCTTCAGCCGGAAGGCCAGCGTCTCGATCTGGTTCGCTGTGCTTTCGAAGTTCGTCGGCGGCGTCTTCGCGTGAAAGCTCCCGAAGTGGCTCAGCGCCAGCGTCGCCGCCGTGCTCTTGTGCGTCGAGCTCTCCCCGTACAGGAACAGCGCGAACGCCGGCACCACGTCGGTCCGTCCCAGCCATTCCCGCAGCGGCGCCAGGTACATCGTCCCCAACAGCGCCGCCGCAATTTCCGTCTTCATCACCTTCAGCATCCCCATGCTGACCCTTGCTGCATCCGGGAACGGGATCTGGTCAAATCCTTCCGCGAGCCCTTCCTCGCCGCCGCCGTCCAGCCGGTATCTTTCCAGATCCTTTCCCATGTTCACGGTGATCCCGTCGGCCCCGATCGCGCCCCCGTTGTACAGGTAACACCATTTCCCGCCGATCTTCCGGAATCCGCTGTGCTGGTATTCCGTCACGCCTTTGGCCGTCAGCTGTCCCACTTTTTTGATTGCCCAGGCAACCTTGCTCTTCGTCGTGCTCCCAGGGCTCAGGCTGGCGGAAAAGCCCCATTTTTCGGTGACCCAGTTCATGTTGTCCAGCATCGAAGCCGGGATCGCCACCCGGTCCAGCTTCCGTTGGTTGCTGTTCCATCCGTCCAGCACAAAGCTCAGCGTCCGGTTCACCCCGTCGTCCTGGGTCAGTTCCATCCGCGGCAGCACGTAGAAATCGCACAGCGCCTTCGTCGTGTCCCCGTTCACCGTCACGATACAGCCGTCCTTGACCCCGTATCCCTTCACCGTGCCGTATAACTGCTCCGCCTGTTCCTCCGGGCTCTTCCAGAATTCCACGCCCTCCGGGTCGAACTCCGGCGTGATCGCCACCTGCCGGGCCAGCGCGTCCATGGCCTTTACGTCGCCCATGATCGACACCATGTCGCTCACGTCGCCCTTCTTCGGCAGTTCCGGGCACGCTTCCACCAGGTTCACCATCCGCACGCGCTTCGCTTCATTTTTCAGCTTCAGCGCCACGTCCTTCACATGCCGGTATCCCGGTTCGTCGTTGTCCGGCAGCAGGATCGCGTCCGCCCCGTGGAGCAGCCGGCTGTGGCTTTCCATCCAACCCTTCCGGCCCGCGCTCTTCCCGTCTTCGGATCCGCCGGCCCCGCCCGCGTTGCATGTCGCGCAGAAGCCGAGCCGCCGCAGCGTCTCGACGTCCTTCTCCCCCTCGACCACGTACACCGGTTTACCGTCCGCGATCGCCTTGAGCACTTCCGGCAGCCGGTACACCACCGAATCCCGCAGCTCCGCCGGCACGCTCATCACGTAGCCTTCCCGGTTCGCCTTCGGATCCCCGGGATCTTTCCGCCGCTGCCGGAAGGTTTTCCCCTCCGCGTTCAGGTAGTGATACCGCACGACCTGGAAAACTTCTTTCCCCTTCGCGTCCGTGTAGCTGTACACCTGATCCGGATGGTTCCAGTCGATTTTCGGCCCGTCGCTCCGAGAACTGGGGGACGGTTCGTCCGTTCGCGCCGCATTCTCTCTGGAGTCCGCCCCATCGCTCCGCGTAACGGAGGAACCGTCCCCCCCGTTCTCGCGCCCGACCGTGTGCACGATGACGCCCTGGATCTCTTCCACCGTCTCCGGCGGCGCGTCCGCGTCGCTGGGTGCCGGAGAACGGGGGGACGGTTCGTCCGTTCGCGGCGATTTCACGCTGGAGCCCGCCCCATTGGTCCGCGTAACGGAGGAACCGTCCCCTCCGTTTTCGCCCCGGCCGTTCGTGTGCTTCCTTCCGCCCTTTCCCGGCTTCCAGTCCGGATCCGGATTCACGATCAGATCCTGATTCGTCAGCCGCAGCACGGCCATAATCTTCTCATGCGAGCATCCGGCGTGACAGTTCAGGTAGACCCTTTCCTTGCCGTCCTTCGGGCTGGGCTTCACCCGCAGCGTCAGGCTGGCCGTCCCGTCCTCATGCGCCGGGCACTTCGCCGTATATTCCCCGCTTGCATTCGGGCCGCTCACACCCTGCAGCATGTTCAGCACCTGCCTGAGCTCCATCCCGCGGCCCTCCTTCCTCGCCTGCTGCGCTTTCGCAGCGTTTTCTTCCAGATGCTGCATTTTTGCAGCATCGTTTCCCATTGCCCGGATAGCGCCTCACCGGACCGCCTTTATCCGGGCCCCCATCCCCGAGAACAGGGGGACGGTTCCTCCGTTCGCGCTGAACTCACTCTGGAGTCCGCCCCGTTGCTCCGCGTAACGGAGGAACCGTTCCCTCCGTTCTCGCCCCCGGCCATTTCCTTTCATCTTCCACAATCTCAAACCGGTACCCCAGCGACTGCAGGATCATCTCGGCCGTAAACAGCGAAGGAGACGTGTGCTCCTTGCAGATCCGGTTCACAGCCCGCAGCGTATACCCGGCCCGCCTGGCCAGCTCCGCCTGCGTGATCTCCCGTTCCCGGAGCTCATCCTGGAGCCATTCCCCGAAGGAGATCTCCCCGTATTCCTTCCGCTTCATGTCCGCCTCCGTCATCCCAGCCGCATCTCGGCCAGCAGCTCATGGTCCGCCGTTCTCCGCGCGAACTCCGCCTTCCGCAGCTCCTCGTCCATGGCTTCCCGCGCTTCCCGGATCCCGGCCGTCGTGATCTTCTCCACGATCTCTTCCACGCTTTCCATCACGCTCAGCCGTCGCCGGCTCGTCATCACCGTATGGTCATATGCCACTTCAATGGCTTCCGCCCGGATATAAATCGGCCCCCGGTCGTGGTATTCCTTCTCGTCGTTCTCCCCGGTCTCCACCGTTGCCCCGCGAAACTTCACCAGCATGTCCTGTCCTCCTTTTTCTTGTCTCCGCATGCCATTGCGCATCCATCCGCAAATGACACGGCGCGCATAATGCCACAAGGTTCTCCGGTTCACAGTGTTCCGGAATATGATCCAGGTGGTGCACCGTCAGCGTCCGCTGATGCGTGTCCAGGCGCTCACCCGGCCGCCGGCATTGCTTCCCGCACTGCTGGCACTTCCACCCGGCCGCCTCTTTCACGCTCAGCGCGATCCGCTTCCAGTCTGCCGGATACCGGCCCTTCTCCATCGGCATTACACAATCTCCATGCTCACCAGGAAGACCGTCGCTTCCTCGATCTGCTCGTCCATCTTCCGCGCCGCAGCCAGATCCGCCCGGTCGTCCCTTGTCTCGTCGCTGCTCCCCAGAACAGCCTGCGCATTCTCCACCAGCGTGTGCGCCCCGTTGGCGATCGCCCGCATCCCGGCTTCCGGGATCTTCCCGCGCCCCTTGTAAAGGAACCCGTACACAAAAGCCAGGTTATCAATCAGTCCCCGATACATTTCCTTGCCCTCCTTCTCATTGCAGCATGGTCCCCTTCAGGCCCGCTGCCGTTTCCACGGCCTGCAGCAGCGCCAGCGCCTTGTAAATCGCATCCGCGTCCGCCGCGGCCAGTTTCATCAGCTCCGTCTTCTCCTGTGCTTGGGCCTGATCCCGCACAAATGCAATCATCTCGGCCCCATGCGCCATGCCCATCAGCATCCGCTGCCATTCCTCCCGACTCATCCCCGGCACCGGGCTCCGGTTCTCCAGACCCCGCGCTCCATTCCTTGCCACCATCGTCCCTCCTCAAAAGCGTCAGCGTTGACGCTTTTCCTTTTCCGCTGCGAGCATCGCCAGGTCTTCCGGGTCCACGTTCTCGATCCCGCAGGCCGGGCCGTGGATGTGCAGCGTCTTCTCTGCCTCGTCATAATCCGCGTCCATCACGTATTTCCCGACCCCGCGGCCTCGCCGGCCCTTCCCCAGGATCGCCCGCGCCTTCTCCGCGTGCGTCACGGTGGCGAAGGCCATCACCATCAGCCGCCCGTCCAGGTAGCGTCCGACGCGGCCCGGAATCTCAGCAATCGTTCCCATCAGCCGGTAGGCCCGGATCGGGTGTAGGATCGGATTCGGCAGCTCCATCGTCAGCGTGAAAACCTTCATCTCCGGCCGTCCTCCTCAGTACGTAAATCCGACATACACCAGCCGGTCCGCTCCGTAGAAATTACAGTGGCCGGCATCCTCGAACTGCTCGCACTCATATTTCGTTTTTCCGCCCTGCCGGGTCCAGCATCCGGTCTTAGTCCATACCGGCGAAGTATCCGAATCCCTCAGCCTGAAGAACTCGCCCTTTTTAACCTGTCTCAGCTGCTTGCTTTCCATCCCTGATTCCTCCCTTTCAAAAGCGTCAACGTTGACGCTTTTCGTCACTTGCCGTAAACCGCGTACCGGTCCCAGCTTCCCAGCTTCACCGCGTATCCGAGCCAGTTCGCCGCCCGGCCGTCCGCGTCCACCTCGACCACGCCGACGATCCCGCCCAGCTTCTCCGCGGCTTCCCTCGCCCCGCGCTGGGTCTTGTACACCTTCGCCTGGTCCAGGTTCGCTCCGGTCGGGTAAAAGTACGGCACCGGCTTCCCGTCGCTGTACCCGCTCCCGACGTACACCGTCCCGTCCTTCCGCTGCACAATGAACCCCCGCGCCTGCAGCATCTCCAGCTCCGGCAGATCCTCCGGAACCGTCACCCCGCTGGCCAGCGCCGGCTGGCAGCTCGTCGCCGCCGTCCTAGCCTTCGTCGTCTTCGCCTTCTCCGTCGTCTTCTTCGTCATGTTCACCCCTCGCTTTCCTCAATAAAGAATCTTTTCCAGTCAATCCCCAACACTTCTGCAATCCTGATAGCCGTCCCCGGTCTCGGATTGTTTGTGCCCTTTTCAATCAGCTGATACGACTGCTGCACAATTCCAGACTGTTTCGCCACCTCTGCCTGAGACAGTCCACACCTTTCCCTCTCTCTGACCAGCCACTCCCTTGTCATATTGCACCTCCTTCGTCCGCGGGTCTTAATCTTAACAGTTTATAACTGTTATGTCAAGCACAAAATTAAAAGATTAACTGTTTGTGTTTACAGTTGCAAACTGTATAATATTGGTATACTCTATAGGAAGGGCGGTTATCCATGGCCCCTAATAGACTTAGACAGCTCCGTGAAGAAAACGGACTTTCACAGATAGAACTCGGCAACCGGCTCGGCGTCACCCAACAATCAGTCTTTGCCTGGGAACACGGTAAAACCGTTCCCCAGATTCAGACCGCCATCGCATTAAGCCAGATCTATAATGTCTCGCTGGATTATCTGATGGGCCTGTCTGATAATCCAAACCCAAACAAAAAGCCCACCGCTTCTGGCGATGAGCTTAAAAGCAACACAATTGAAAGGGTTAAGAATCTTCCTGAACCTGTCCTTGTGAAGTTGCTGGAGCTGCTGGATGTGATTCAAGCAAATCAAGGAGCTGATTCAATAACTGAAGATCCTCGTCGTCCATTGCCTCAATCCGGCTCAGAATAACCTCGAGCACATTGTTCTCCATTACCGCTTTCCTTTCCGCTGGAACGTTCCGGCCGTTGTTCACGTGTATCCCATTATAAACATATTTTCACTCTGTGAGAAGGGGGCTCAGTTTATGTTTACCCTGATATCTTATGTTGCTCTGTTCATCTGGATCAAAGAGCATCCGATCATCGCTGCCGCGATTCTGGTCGGCATCATCCTCCTGATCGCGGTCCCGATCCACCGCCGCCGTGCCCGCCAGCGTGCCTATCTCGCTCTTCCGGTCCGGTTCATCGGGAACAATGCCACAAAAACTTTTCACTATCCTCATTGTTCACAGCTGGACAAAATTGCTCCGGGAAACAAGGTTGCCTTCCGGCTGCCAAACGAAACGGCCGGCTATAAACCCTGCGGCATTTGCAATCCCTTCTGGCCAAAGCAGTAATAAATCGTTTTCTTATATCGCACTTAATCATTTGTTTCTTTCTCGATAATCAGTTGAACATGATCAAACCTTCCCATTACACCCTGGATCCGCATCCCTGTTACAGAAAAACCCCCGTGAAGTTACACTTTGTAACGGCTTGTTACACTTCCCTGTAACAGCTGGAAGCCTTGATAAATAAGGCGTTACAGCCTTTTGTTACAGTGTTACAGGAAAAATACACATACATACCCTATAATATTTTTAATCATCTGTCTGTTTTTTGCGTCCGCAAAATCTAAATACAATCCACAGCCACGAAAGGAGCACACCATGGGAACCGTCACAAAACGCGGCGCCAACTCCTGGAGGATCGCCACCCAGGTCAAAGTCGGCAAAGAATGGCAATGGGTCCGCATGACGCTGCGCATGGATCCGGCCCTGTCCGAATCTGTCCAGCAGCGGGAAGCGGAGAAGGAACTGAGGAAACTGGAGAAGCGTATGGAAGGCGAAGTCGCCGAAACCTATACCCTGAAGGAATGGTCCGAAATCTGGCTGACCAAACATCTCGAATTGGACGCCAGCCCGGTCACCATTTCAAACTATCGCTATCTCCTGGACTCGCGCATTCTTCCGCAGCTGGGTGACAAACCTCTCGAAGATCTGACGCCCGCCCTGCTCACGGACTGGCTTTATAACCTCCGGCAGCAGCCGCGCAAATCCACCCGCAAATCAGACGAGCAGCTGAAGCGCCCGCGCCGCCCAGGGGAAAAGCTCATCCCGCCGTCTAAGCAGGCGAAGCCCCTCTCCGTGAAAACCATCCTGCTTTACTATGGCTGCCTGAAAACCATGCTCGCCGCTGCCGTCCGTGTCGGCCAGCTCGAATACAACCCCATGGACCGCGTCCAGCATCCGAAGAAGCGAAAGAAGAAGGTAACCACCCTCTCTGAAGACGACGCCACCCGCCTCCTGCAGCTGATCCTCACCGAAGCCCCGCAGCCGCTCAAGCTCTCCGTTCTCCTGGCCATGCTCTGCGGCCTCCGTCTCGGCGAAGTATGCGCCTTGCATTATTACGACATCGACCGGGACGCGGAGACGATCGCCATCACCGAAGCCCTGAAATACACCCCGCGGACCGGCGCCTTCACCGCGGCCCCGAAGACAGAAGCCGGCGAGCGAATCATCACCCTCCCGCACTCCATGATCCAGATCCTGCATGATTCTGAAATGGAAGACGATTATAAATACTCAGACATTCTATTTGATATTGACGATGCCGAAGAAAACACCGCAGAAGTCAGAGGCGCCAGGGAATGGGACAACAAAAGCTGGATTATACATAATGATCACGGTTTCCAGGTAAACAAGGACACTCCGAGCAAATGGTTCCGGAAGTTCGCTGACGCCCACGGCTTCGCCGGCATTACCTTCCACGACCTCCGGCACGCGCACGCCAGTCTGCTGGTGGCAAACAATATCGACATCGCAGCCATCGCCGCCCGCATGGGCCACGCTGATCCATCCGTCACCCTCAGTGTTTACACCCACGCGCTCACAGCAAAGGACCAGGCAGCAGCTGCTTCCCTCGACAATCTCCTCACCGCAGCTCTCCCCGCAGCTGATCCGCCTCCCGCGGAGGATCCGCCGGCAGACGTAAAATAACCAGGAAAACCCCGTTTTTCACCCAATTCACCCACCCGGGAAGCATTGAAAACAAAGGCTTCCCGGGTTTCTTTTTTGTCAGTTTCACCCAACTTTTACCCACATTTCACCCGCAGAATCAAAAACAAAAAATCTGGAAGCGTTACATTTCAACGCTTCCAGACCGTCGAAGTGGCGGGATTCGAACCCGCGGCCTTTTGGTCCCGAACTGCCGGCACACACAACCCCCCATGAAAATTATGACCCTACTGTATTTTTACTGTAACAACTGTAACACTGTAACAAACGCGTTCAAACCATTGAACCACCTCGCTTTCTGCTGTTACAGTTTATCATATTTTTCTGTAACAATAAAGTATTTACTGTAACATAGTAGGATAGCCCCCCTGGTTGTTTTGACGTCCCACGCTGTCAGGGGCTG
>JAEIGA010005409.1_pt1 | contig 19537 bp, 16 predicted proteins | sample 9270691 | NCBI WGS metagenome assembly JAEIGA01 (sample SAMN17057246, study PRJNA624740) | gut metagenome | biome: biome; isolation source: fecal sample | host: Bos grunniens | place: China: Xizang | collected 2019 | reverse complement strand
GGGTCGGACGCACCTCCGGTGCACCAGTTGTTCTGCCAAGGGCATAGCTGGGTAGCCGCGTGCGGATGAGATAAACGCTGAAGGCATCTAAGCGTGAAACTTACCTCAAGATTAGATATCCCTCTAACTTCGAGTTAGTAAGGTCACTTGCAGACTACAAGTTTGATAGGTCGGAGGTGTACGCACAGTAATGTGTTTAGCTGACCGATACTAATAGACCGAGGGCTTGAACTTATATAGTTCAACGATTTTAATTACTTGAGTTTCGCTTCTTCCTTCTTTAGCTTTGTTCGGTTCTCAATGGACATATAAATTTACGGAGCAACCTTTGTGTTGTTCCTTTTTTTTGCGAGCTTGAAATTCTGATATGATAGGAGTGTGATACCAGAATGAAACTTAATAAAGAGATAAAAGCAATATTTTTTGATCTTGACGGTACGTTGCTCCCGCTTGATCAATCTTACTTTGTGAAGCAATATTTCAAGCGTCTGGCTACATACGGAGCTACTCTCGGAATTGACCCACAAAGACTTATTGACGGCACTCTGGCGGGTACGGAGGCAATGATACGTAATGACGGCAGCAAAACCAACAGGGAAGTCTTTTGGGATACATATTTTGCCTTTGCAGGCGAGAGAAGAGATGACCTTGAGGGGCTTCTTGACAAGTTCTATCTTGACGGATTTAAAAATCTTAGGGAATATACCACAGCCAACGATATGGCTGTTAAAATGGTAGAAGCGGCGCACGCAAACGGAAGAAGGGTAGTTCTGGCTACAAATCCCGTTTTTCCTATGCAGGCACAGCTTGAAAGACTCAGCTGGCTTGGACTTTCAGCAGAGGATTTTGACCATATAACCTCCTATGATAATTCGAGATACTGCAAGCCAAATCCCGAATATTACCGCGAGATATGTATAATTATCGACGTAGAGCCTGAAAATTGTCTGATGATAGGCAACGACGAGAGCGACGATATGAAGGGTGCATCCTTGGCAGGAATGGAGTGCTTCCTTGTTACAGACCACAGAATTATGGCAGATAATTTTATGTGGACAGGGGAGAGAGGCAGCTTTGAGCAGGCGCTCAGAATGATCGAGAGAATGTGATTTTGATTTTCCGCTTTTTTGAAAAAAAGCTTGGCAAAAAACTTACTGTAGGATAATTATAAAATTATTTGGGCAATTTTGCTATCTACGGAGATTTGGTTAATTATATAAGGTGGAAACCCGTCGGACTCTACGCACCGACGGGTTTCTTAATTTATTATAACTATTATAACGGACAGTCGAGGACGCCTGTCCCTACGGGAAGGTTGTGTAATAAAGAGAGCGAGACACCGTGATTGGTGCCTCGATTTTGTGTTTGTATTTAATTGTCCATATCAGCGTGTCATCCTGCGTGGAGCCCCGCCGAGATTCCGCTTACGCGCCCTCACTGCGTTCGGGTTCGATTTCGCTTCGCTTCACTCAGAATGACACGGGCGGGGCGCAGTCGAACGCGCAGCGCGACAGCAAGGCTGTTGGGATCTCCTCAAAGATTTTGTTATATTTAATTATCATCCGCCTTGGCAATATCGCCGTCGGTGCATTTTACAGTGTAGTTGTCAGTTCCATTGTTCCAATAACTACCTTTTTGAATAGCCTTCCATTCCGCTTTTGTGCCTTGGAACTTTATACTCGTAAGTCCTGTGCAACCGTAGAACGCCAAATCTCCAATGCTGGTAACGCTGTCGGGTATGGTTATACTCGTAAGTCCTGTGCAATAGTAGAACGCACTATTGCCAATGCTCGTAACGCTGTCGGGTATAGTTATGCTCGTAAGTCCGTAGCAACCGTGGAACGCAGAACTTCCAATGCTGGTAACGCTGTTGGGGATAGTTATACTCGTAAGTCCGTAGCACTGGCCGAACGCACTACCTCCAATGCTCGTGACACTGTCGGGTATAGTTATACTCGTAAGTCCTGTGCAACCGTAGAACGCATAATCTCCAATGCTCGTAACGCTGTTGGGTATAGTTATACTGGTAAGTCCGTCGCAACCCCAGATCGCTCCAGCTCCAATTCTGGTAACGCTTCCGTCTGTGGGGATTACGCTCGTTTTACAGCCTGATATCAGAGTTTTTGTAGCAGTTTCTATTAAACAATTACCCTTACCGTGATAAACGCTATTTCCTTCAGATACGGTTATACTCGTAAGTCCTGTGCAACTGGAGAACGCATAATCTCCAATGCTGGTGACGCCGTCGGGTATAGTTATACTCGTAAGTCCTGTGCAACCTCTGAACGCCCCATCTCCAATGCTCGTGACGCTATTGCCTATCGTTACACTCATAAGTCCTGTGCACTGGTCGAACGCCAAATCTCCAATGCTCGTGACGCTGTCGGGTATAGTTATACTCGTAAGTTCGACGCAATAACTGAACGCATAATTTCCAATACTCGTGACGCCATTGCCTATGGTTACACTCGTAAGTCCTGTGCAATCCTCGAACGCCCAATCTCCAATGCTGGTAACGCTGTCGGGTATTATCAAATTTGTAACAAGTTCTCCTTTGAGATACAATTTGTTAGCTAAACGCAGAGGATTAGAACCACTATTTTTATTTTCAAATTCAATGTTACACCAACTTGATATATCATTTATATGAACTTCTTCAAGTCCAGTGCACTGGTCGAACGCATCGGTTCCAATGCTCGTAACGCTGTCGGGTATAGTTATACTCGTAAGTCCTGTGCACTCGTAGAACGCATAATCTGCAATAGTTTTAGTTCCTTCTTTTACCGTATATGCACCCGATATAGTTTCCTTTGCCTTTATCAAATGATTTCCAATATACAACACACCGTTATCCCAATTTGATTCATTGTTATAGTATGCTGTATTGTAGAACGCATCATCTTCAATGCTCGTAACGCTGTCGGGTATAGTTATACTCGTAAGTTCGACGCAATAACTGAACGCATAATTTCCAATACTCGTGACGCCATTGCCTATGGTTACACTCGTAAGTCCTGTGCAACCGTAGAACGCCCACTCTCCAATGCTGGTGACGCTGTCAGGTATAGTAATCTTTTTTATGTTTACACAGAATAAAAAGGCAAATGGACTTATCTTTGTTACACCGTTCGGTATTATGAGTTCATCTACAAGAACTCCGTTATAATATAACTTTCCAGATAGATTTTCTAAACTTCCCGACGAATTTGACGAATAAGATAGGGGGATTGAACCTACACTAACAAATTCAATATTACACCAGCTTGCAATATGGGTAATATTTAGCTTCGTAAGTGATTCACATCCCGTAAATGCATTATCTCCAATTTTCTCTACCGCACCGCCGATTGTGATACCAGTGATATTATTGCAGTCTTCAAACGCATCCTCCCCAATTTGGGTAACGGGAAGATTATTATATTTACCAACAACTATTTCTGTATCTGTGCAAGTGCCAATTCCGATTACGGTATATCCTTTGCCGCCCTCGTTTAATTTAAACTTCAAGCCTTCTGAGCTTTCGGGAAGGCTTTCTATTGTCCATTCAGGCTCGTTAAATCCACTGTTTTCTTCCTCGTCTGAATTATCTTCGTTTTCCTCGTTGTTCTCGTTGTTCTCGTTGTTTTCGTTTCCCTCGTTTTCGGGCTTATTTTGCTCGGTATTTGAGGTTTGCGGTGTGGTGGCGGTAGTACCACTTCCGCTGTCATCATCCTTATTACACGAAGCAAAAAGAGGCAAAAGCATAATTGCTACCAATAAACACGCTAAAAGTCTTCTCATTTCTTTTTCTGTCCTCCTGATGATAAATAAAAAATGCGCAGCACGAAGCTGCGCATGAAAAATGCATAGCTCCGATTGCTGCGACACAAGTGTTTTTCTTTGCCTTAAAAATAAGCGTACGAAAAAGGAGCGTACATTTTTACCTAAAAGTAAAAAAGGTACACTTATTGCCTTAAGACAAATTATTTACTTGTGTCGCAAGTTCATTATATCACAAAAAAACGGTTTTGTAAACGAATTTGGAGATTTTTTGTTATTTATTTCTTTGTTAAAAATATTGAATATTTCTTTTTATTGTGATATAATGATTATGTATTGTTAATTCACAAGGAGAATTGCTATGTCAAATTATAAGATAGAAACAAAATGCGTTCAGGGCGGATACACACCGGGGAACGGTGAGCCCAGACAGATACCGATAATCCAGAGCACTACCTTTAAGTATGCCTCCAGTGCCGATATGGGTAAGCTTTTTGACCTTGAGGCTTCGGGATATTTCTACACTCGCTTGCAGAATCCCACCAACGACAGCGTTGCGGCTAAGATATGCGATATGGAGGGAGGAAGCGCCGCTATGCTTACCTCTTCGGGTCAGGCGGCGAACTTCTTTGCTATCTTTAATATAGCATCCTGCGGTGACCACGTTGTGGCAAGCTCTACGATATACGGCGGAACTTATAATTTGTTCTCTGTAACTCTTAAGAGAATGGGCATTGAATTTACCTTTGTTTCTCCCGATTGTACAGAGGAAGAGCTTAACGCGGCATTCAGAGAGAACACTAAGGCGGTATTCGGTGAGACCATCGCAAACCCCGCTCTTACCGTTCTTGATATTGAGCGCTTTGCTAAGGCTGCTCACGAGCACGGCGTTCCGCTTATTATAGACAACACCTTTGCGACTCCCGTTAACTGCCGTCCCTTTGAGTGGGGAGCTGATATCGTTACCCACTCCACCACCAAGTACATGGACGGACACGGAGCGGCTGTGGGCGGATGTATAGTTGACTCGGGCAAATTTGATTGGACCAAGTATCCCGAAAAGTTCCCCGGGCTTTGCACTCCCGACGAGAGCTATCACGGAGTCACATACACCGAGAGATTTGGACTTGAGGGCGCGTTTATTACTAAGGCTACCGCTCAGCTTATGCGCGATTTCGGCGCTATACAGGCGCCTCAGAACGCGTTTTTGCTCAATCTCGGTCTTGAAAGCCTGCACGTAAGAATGGCTCGTCACTGCGAGAACGGTCTTGCGGTTGCCAAGTTCTTAAAGTCGGACGACAGAATCGCGTGGGTAACCTATCCTTCTCTTGAGGGTGACAAATACTATGACCTTGCTCAGAAATATATGCCTAAGGGAAGTTGCGGTGTTGTAAGCTTTGGCGTTAAGGGCGGCAGAGAGATGGCTGAAAAGTTTATGGGCAATCTTAAGATAGCGGCAATTGAAACTCACGTTGCCGACGCCAGAACCTGCTGTCTGCATCCTGCCAGCGCAACTCACCGTCAGATGAACGAGGAGGAGCTGGTTGCCGCGGGAATTTCGGGAGATCTGGTTCGCCTTTCTTGCGGAATAGAGAATGCTGAGGATCTTATCGAGGATATCAAGCAGGCGCTTGACGCTTTGAATTAATTGCTTAGGAGGTTTTAGGAATGCCTATAAAAATTCCAAATCTGTTACCTGCAACTCAGGTTCTGCTTAATGAGAATATATTTGTTATGACCGAAACGAGGGCTATGACGCAGGACATCCGTCCCCTTAAGATACTGATGCTCAATCTGATGCCGCAGAAAATAGTGACCGAAACTCAGATAGCAAGGCTTATCGGTAACACGCCCTTGCAGGTGGAGCTGGAGCTTCTCCAGACCGCTACCCACAAGTCAAAGCATACCTCCGCCGAGCACATGCTGGCTTTCTACAAGACTTTTGACGAGATAGAGCACAAAAAGTACGACGGAATGATAATTACGGGCGCGCCCGTTGAGCAGATGGAGTTCGAGCAGGTTGAGTACTGGGATGAGCTTTGCAAGATAATGGAGTGGAGCAAGACTCACGTTACCAGCACGCTTCACATCTGTTGGGGCGCTCAGGCGGGACTTTATTATCACTATGGTGTAAAGAAATATCAGTTACCTAAGAAGCTTTTTGGCGTGTTTGAGCATACTCTTGACCATAAGAGGTCAATACTTTTCAGAGGCTTTGACGATACCTTCGTAGTGCCTCATTCAAGACATACCGAGTGCCGCAGAGAGGATATTGAAGCTGTGGATAAGCTGAAGATACTTTGCAGCTCCGAGGAGGCGGGAGTGTTTGCCTGTGCTACCGAGAAGGGAAGGCAGATATTTATTACGGGACATTCGGAGTATGATGGGGATACGCTCAAAAACGAGTATCTGCGCGACAAAAACGCGGGACTTCCGATTGAGATACCCAAAAATTACTTCCCCAATGACGACGACACGAAGGAGCCGATAGTTCGCTGGAGAAGCTGCGCAAATCTTTTCTATTCCAACTGGCTCAACTATTTCGTTTATCAGTCAACACCCTACAATATTGAGGATATCAGTGAGAATAACGAGTAAAAAAGAAGGTCGAAAGACCTTCTTTTTTATAGCTCTATGAGATTTTTAGGGCTGCTTGTGAAATTATATATGCTTCCGTCCTGATTTATGGAAATCATATCCTCAATACGGCAACCGAATTTTCCTTCAAGATATATTCCCGGCTCAACGGTTACCACATTGCCCGAAATAAGTCGGCTGTCATCGGTAGCTCGTGGCGAGAGGGAAGGACTTTCGTGGATATATATCCCCACGCCGTGACCGAGGCTGTGTCCAAAAGCAGCTCCGTAGCCTGCTTCGCGTATTACAGAACGGGCTACTTCGTCGGCATCACGGCAGAGCATCCCGCCTTTTATCTGTTCAAGAGCGGCAAGCTGAGCACAAAGAACGGTATTATATACCTTTTTGATTTCTTCACTCGCCTTGCCTATGACTACTGTGCGCGTCATATCCGAGCAATAGCCCTTGTATTTTGCGCCGAAATCCATGGTGAGGAAGCCTTTGCGAAGCTTTACGTCAGAGGGAACTCCGTGGGGCAGAGAGGAAGCCGCTCCCGATACCGCAATAGTGTCAAAGGCTGTTGCCTCGGCGCCGTTTTTTCTCATAAAGAATTCAAGCTCAAGCGCCACATCCTTTTCGGTTACGTTGGGAGATATAAAGGAGAGTATATGGGAAAAAGCCTTGTCGGTTATTTCCTGAGCCTTTTTTATTCGCTCTATTTCATAGGGGAGCTTCACCGCCCGTTGCTCTCGAAGGAGCTTTGACGCTCCGTGGAGCAGCTTACATTCTTCTGGGAAGGAGTTGCTCAAAGTGCCAAAGGAAGAGCAGGAAAGCGTATCCTCCTCAATGGCGATATTGACAAATCTATTTGCCTTGATAAGCTCGCATAAGGCATCAGACATTTTACCCTCGGGGCGGATTACCTCAAAATCCTTCGAGGTAGCGCGGGCTATCTCAATATATCTGAAATCTGCCAGAAGATAGGCTTTATCCGAGCTTACCAGCAGATATCCGTCGGAATAGTCAAGGTCGGACAGATAGCGCTGATTTAATTCTGAGCTTATTATTGCCGCGTCGAAATCGGTTTTGGACAGAGCTTCTTGAAATCTTTGGAGCTGTGTCATGCATTGCCTCCCGCCGATAGCCACGCGTTTTTCATATAAAGAGCATCCTCAGCCATGGTTCCGTCGGATTCGCAGATTATTCTGGGAGCTACGCCCTCCCTTACGATAGCCTCTGCCAAGGGCTCGAAGTCGGGACCGTAAACGCTGTCGGCAAAGGTCAGGTGCTTCTTTTCTCCCGAAGCCGTAAATTCTATCTTTGAAAAATGGCAGTGTAGATTGTATGCATACTCGTCCCCCAGCCCGTTTGCGATTTTATCAAAGACCTTGCGGTAGCTGTCGCAATCGGGGAAGTGAGAGCCTAAGTGTCTGGCGTTGAGATGACCGAAGTCAACTACGGGGTGGTACTTAGGAGAGAGCTTGCAAAGCTCTATTACCTCCTCAAGGGTTCCCAGCTGATTTATCTTGCCCATGGTTTCTATGCCCATACGGATATCGGTATCTCCGTTAACATCAAGATTTTTTAATAGCGTGTCAGAAGCGAGAGCCATTGCCTCCTCACGGCTTATTTTAGCGGCACTTCCCGCGTGTATTACTATGGTGTCGGCACAGAGAAGCTCTGCAGCGCGAAGAGAGCGGCTGATATAATCAATGCTCTTAAGGCGTTTCTCGGGGTCGATTCCCGAAAGGGAGATAAAATAGGGCGTGTGGAAGGACATAAGCACACCGTGCTTCTTTGCCTCCTCCCCTATTTTTGAAAGAGTTGCTTCCCCTGCGGTAAGTCCGTTGCCTGCCTCGTATTCATAGGCATCAAGACCTTTGAGCTTTACCCATTCGGGTGCTTGGGTTGTGGATTTTTTGCCATCGGCGTAGAAGGATTCGCTGTTTCCTCCGGGTCCGAAGGTTGCGTGATCTATTCTTTTCATTTACTGTTACCTTTCTTTTGTAAACGGCGGTATCTTCTCATAAAGGGACGCTCCAGCAGACGCTTGGAACGAAAGAACAGATTTTTCTTGTCCTTTATGGGAGGAACAATAATTGATATCATATCAAGTCGGTGCACCGCTAAGGTGTCGGTAAGGAGCTGGTCGCCAAGTCCCGCGGTGTTCTCGGGCGTCGAGCCCATTTCCGCCATAGCCTTTAAGAGATACCTTGAACCGGGCTTGCCGCTGTCGGGGTATGCGGGGAGATTTAGCATACTGTTAAAAAGCTCAACGCGCGGAGGGTGGTTGTTGGAGATAAGCGCCGCCTTTATATTTGCCGCTTTTAAGGACTCAAACCAGGCTATTATATTTTCGTCGGGAAGCTCTTGCTCGTAGGGAGCGAGGGTGTTGTCTATATCTATAAGTAATGCCCTTATGCCAAGTGAAGTCAAAAATTCGGGAGTGACGTCACGGTAGGTATCAAAAACGTATTCGGGAGTAAGTAGGTAATTTAGAGTGTGTCTGTGTTTGTGCTTCATAAGTCCACCTCACTTTCAAATATATTATACCATAAAAGTTGTAAGCTGTAAAGAGTTTAGTGATATGCTTCGCTCATGCTCAGCGTGATATTTTTGCTTCGCAAAAGTGATATTGAAGCCGTACTGCTTCAGTGATATTATATTCGCCTCCTAAACTCGCGAAGCGAATATCACTCGGAGTAAGCCGAATATAACTGAAAAAGCACATCTGTAAACAGATGTGCTTTTTTCTGGGGTGAGATATGGGATTCGAACCCACGGCCTTCAGGGCCACAACCTGACGCGCTAACCAACTGCGCCAATCCCACCGTATATGGCGTGCCTTGAGGGACTCGAACCCCCGACCTACTGCTTAGAAGGCAGTTGCTCTATCCTGCTGAGCTAAAGGCACACACTTAACAAATGGCGCATAAATGCGCCATTTGTTTATGGAGCGAGTGATGGGAATCGAACCCACGCGACCAGCTTGGAAGGCTGGGATTCTACCATTGAACTACACTCGCAATTTTGAGGTCCTCTTGAACCGCTCTAATATAATATCACAAAGTTTTTGGTTTGTCAATACCTATTTTTAATTTTTTTTGCTTTTTATATAACTTTCTTGTGGCATATTGTTGAAATAAATTTTTATATATGATATAATGGTTTCGTTATAAAATATAAAGCACGGGGTGGCATTGCCGCCCCAAACGAATTGTATGGAGAAAAATACTATGAGCAAAAAACATGCCAATATTCCTATATTTATACCGCATCTGGGATGTCCCAACGACTGTGTTTTCTGTAATCAGAGAACCATATCGGGACACGGGGATTTTAAGATAGAGGACGTGCGCCGTGAGATAGAGGAGGCACTTGCAACTATATCGGCGGATACAAGCACCGAGATAGCCTTTTTCGGCGGTTCATTTACGGGGATAGAGCGCTCTCTAATGGTGAGTCTTTTGAAGCTGGCTCAGGAATACGTGGATGCGGGTAGAGTAGAAAGCATAAGGCTTTCCACTCGTCCCGATTATATAAACGACGAGATATTGGCTATACTTTCAAGATTTGCGGTAAAGACAGTGGAATTGGGGCTTCAAAGCCTTGATGATAGGGTTCTTTCCGCCTCAAAAAGAGGACACGACTCAGCGTGTGCCATTACCGCTTGCAGGGCGGTGAAGGCAGCGGGATTTGAGCTGATAGGACAGATGATGATCGGATTACCTCTGTCTGATGCCGAAAACGAGATAATGACCGCGCGAATGATATGCGAGGCGGGAGCGGACGGGGCGAGAGTGTATCCCACGGTGGTGTTCAATGACACCGAGCTTGCGGATATGAGCAGACGCGGTATATATAAGCCTCTTGGGCTTGAGGATGCTGTGGAGCGTACTAAAAACGTGCTTGACGTGTTCGACAGAGCGGGTGTTCCGTGCATACGCGTTGGGCTTTGCGCTTCGGAAAATCTTGCCGACGCATCCAAGGCGATAGCGGGAGCAAATCACAGCGCCATAGGCGAGCTTGCTATGAGCCGACTCTATTTTGAGCGCATCTGTGAGGAGTTGGATAAGCGTCAGATACACGGCGGAGGTGTGACGTTATACGTCTCTCGCGGCTCCACATCCAAGGCGGTGGGGCAAAAGAAGCAAAATAAAGTTAAAATATGTGAAAAATATGGGCTCAAATGGTTAAAAGTGCTTGAAAAAAATCAAGTTTTGGGTTATAATATTATAATAGAGCATTCTGTTGATTTTGACTCTTGAATTTTTAAAAGAACAGACAAAAACATATCCGAGAGGAGAACGAAAGTGTATCTTAAATCTCTTGAATTGCAAGGCTTCAAGTCCTTCCCAGACAAGACAAAGCTGACCTTTGAGGGCGGTACTACCGTAATAGTAGGTCCCAACGGAAGCGGAAAATCGAATATTTCCGACGCTATGCGTTGGGTACTTGGAGAGGTGTCCTCAAAGAGCATTCGAGGAACCAAGATGGAGGACATCATTTTCGGAGGAGCCGACAGCCGCAGACCGATGGGTTACGCGGAGGTATCGGTGACCTTTGACAATACGGGTATGATGAGCAGACTTGACTGCCCATATGACGAGGTTACGGTGACCCGCCGCTATTACCGCTCGGGTGAGAGTGAATATTACATAAACCGCCGCGCGGTGCGTCTGCGCGATATATACGAGCTGTTTATGAACACGGGCGTAGGCCGTGACGGATATTCTATTATCGGTCAGGGTCGTATTGCCGATATCATCTCACGAAAGAGCGACGAGCGCAGAAGTATATTCGAGGACGCATCGGGTATAGCCAAATACCGCCATAAGAAGAGTGAGAGCGAGAGAAAGCTTGCGGCTACCGAGGACAATATGACCCGTATCAACGATATTTTCGTTGAGGTAGAGGCACAGGTCGCCCCTCTTGAAAAGGAAGCTGAGAAGGCAAAAAAGGCAATAGACCTTCTTGAAACGAAAAAGCGTGTTGACGTTCAGCTCTGGCTTTACGATACCGAGAAGCTCCGCGCGGACGTTATAAAATGCGAGGAGTCCTTTAAGGAGTCCGAGTTCCAGCTCAACAACGCAGACGATTCCATACGTGCCCTTGAAATGCAGAATGACAGGCTGTTCGAGATATCTCAGTCCAATAAGGCTGAGTCCGAGAGTCTGCTGGCGCAGATAAGAGAGCAGACCGAGATAAATCACCGACTTGACAGCGAATATGGTATAGACGATACCAATATAGCTCATACGAGGGAGATGCTTGCCGCCGCCGAGGGAGCGTGTGAGTCCACCAAAAAATCCATAGACACCGAGATAGAGGGTGACAAGGCGAGAAGCCTTAAGATATCCGAGTTGGAGGCAGGTCTTGACACAAAGGCGGCAGAGAGAGAGAGTCTTGACGCGGAGAAAAACAAACACATGTCGGAGGCGGAGGAGCTTGAATTCAATATCAACAGAGCTCTTGACGACATAAGAGCCCTTGAAGCCGAGCAGGCAGACGTAAGGGCGAGGATATCCTTTATAGACAGCTCCCGCGACGACGAGCTTGACAAAAATCAGGCTATGCTGGGCGAGATAGCCGAGTACGAGTCGGCTACCGAAAACATGAGGAAGCAGAGCGCTTCCATCAAAAAGACGGTAGAGGAATACGACGCCGTTACAGCCGAGGCATCAGCTGTAGTAACCAGAACGTGGGAGGAGCTGGCGAAGCTTTACGACAAGCGCACCGATGACAGTGACGCAAGGGCTAATCTGGTGCTTCGCCGCGACTCGGTCAACCAGAGAATAGAGACCTTCAAGGCTATGGAGGAGCAGCTTGAGGGATATGCGGGAAGCGTAAGATTTGTAATGAAAAAATACGCTGAGGGCGCTATCACCGACAAGTACGGAAACAAGGCGGGAAGGATATACGGACCGCTCTCACAGCTCATAAACGTTGAAAATAAGTACATAACCGCTATTGAAACGGCTCTTGCGGCAAATCTTCAGCACATAGTCGTTGAGGACGAAAGCGTTGCAAAGGCGGCAATGTTCGCGCTGAAGCGCGCCGAGGCGGGCAGGGCGACCTTTTTCCCGCTCACCTCTATGAGAGAGCAGACAGTTACACCCGAAATGCGTGAGGCGGCGGGATATGCGGGATATATTGCCGTAGCCGACGAGCTGGTGGACAGCGACTCTAAGTTTTCCAAGGTGCTCTCCAGCCTTCTTGGCAGAACAGTGGTCTTTGATACCATAGATAACGCAACCGCAATGGCTAAGGATCTTAAGTACAAGGTGAAGGCGGTAACACTTGACGGTCAGCAGATAAACGTGGGCGGCTCGTTTACGGGCGGCTCGGTCAAGAGCAACGCAAATATACTTGGCAGAGCGGGAGAGATAAAGCGTCTTGAGGGCGAGGCGGCAGAGCTTGAGGACAGAATAGCAGAGCTTGAGAAGAAGCTTGCGGCTCTTGATGATAAGATAAGCGCGCTTGAGCAGGATAAGGGTGATGCAGAGCAGAAGATAAGTCTTATCAAGATAATGAGAGACTCGGAGAATACCCGATTCGAGCAGCTTGAGGCTAAGATAGCTGCCAATATGACCCTTACAGAAAAGCTCAGAGCCGATTATGAGGCTATTCTCCGTGAAAGAGAGCGCTTCGAAGAGGACAAAAAGGCTCTGTCTGTACGCCTTGTGGAGATAGAAAAGCAGATCGAGGAGATAGGCGCGGCGCGTGCCAATATGGACGTTAAGCGCAACGAGGCGCTTGACAGAAGACAGGAGTGCGAGGAGCGCATTACGGCTCTGATAATTCTTGTCAACGAAATACGCAAGGATATAGAGACCGAGCAGAGAATGTCCGAGGAGTCAAGGATAAGACTTGACGGCTTCCTTGAGGCAAAAAGGCTTCAGGAGGAGCGCATTGCGTCACTCAACGAGCGTATCGAGGAATACAAGGAAGCTCAGGTGAAGAACCGTGCGGCATATGAGGAGGGCAAGGCGGCTCTTGCCGAGCTTAACGCAAAGCGCGCTAAGGTCGAGGAGGGCAGCAGTGAGTTTGAGCGCAAGCTCAGCGAGGTCAATGCCAAGATGCGCGAGAAGCTTCAGCACAAGGAAAATATATTCAAGGAATACACTCGCTTTGAAAACAGACTTCAGCATCTGCGCGAAGAGCAGGATAAGCTTGCTTCAAGGCTGTGGGATGAGCACGAGCTGACCAGAGCCGACGCAATGGCACTCGGATATCCCGCCCTTACGTCGGAAACCAGAGGAGAAGCGGCGGCAAAGCAGACCGAATGCCGTAACAAGCTTCGCGTTCTCGGAAACGTGGACCTTGACGCGGTGAACAAATATAAAGAGGTCAAGAAGCGTTACGACGAGATGTCGGCGCAGATAAGCGACCTTAACGCCGCTCGCGAGGAGCTGCTCGGTGTTATCGGACAGCTTGAGGGAGAGATGGAAACAGCATTTGTTGATTCCTTCAACCAGATAAACGAGAATTTCAACCGCGTATTCTCCGAGCTCTTCGGAGGAGGCTCGGCAGAAATATCGCTTACCGACCCCGACAACGTGCTTGAAAGCGGAATTGAGATAAAGGCGGCGCCTCCCGGAAAGATAATCAAGAATATGGTACAGCTTTCGGGCGGAGAGCAGGCGTTTATAGCTATCGCGCTCTTCTTTGCCATACTTCAGGTCAATCCCACGCCCTTCTGTATTCTGGACGAGATAGAGGCGGCGCTTGACGAGGTGAACGTGGCGAGATTTGCCGAATATATCAAGAGATATTCAGGCGGAACTCAGTTCGTTATGATAACTCACAGACGAGGCACTATGGAGGCGGCAAACCGCCTTTACGGAGTAACTATGCCCGAGCGAGGCATATCCAAGGTGCTGGAGCTTGACGTAAACGATATTTCAAAGAAGAAAGGAGAAGATTGGGATGGGATTTTTGGATAAGCTGAAGCAAGGACTTTCCAAAACCAAAAACGCAATTTTCGGACAGATAGACGAGGTACTCAAGGCTTTTGTCAAGGTGGACGAGGACCTTCTTGAGGAGCTTGAGGAGCTGCTCATTATGTCGGACGTGGGCGTTGGCGCTACCGAGGAGATAATGGAGCGCTTGCGCGATGACGTAAAATCGGGCAGACTTAAGGAAAAGGAACAGGTAGTAGACGCTCTTAAGGCGATACTTGGTGATATGATAGGAGAGGGCGGAGAGCTCGACCTTTCGGGCAACCCCACTATCATACTTGTTATAGGCGTGAACGGAGCGGGTAAGACTACCTCTATCGGTAAGATATCAAACCGCTTGATAAAGCGTGGTAAAAAGGTAGTGGTTGCCGCGGCGGACACCTTCAGAGCGGCGGCTATCGACCAGCTTGCGGTGTGGTGTGAGCGCTCGGGTGCGGATATCGTAAAGCAGAACGAGGGAAGCGACCCCGCGGCTGTTGTGTTTGACGCTGTTAATTACGCCAAGAAGCGCGGAGCGGACGTTCTTATCGTTGATACCGCGGGCAGACTTCACAACAAGACCAACCTTATGAACGAGCTTGCGAAGATAAACCGAGTTATAGACAAGGAATGTCCGGGTGCGGTGCGTGAAAATCTCCTTGTTCTTGACGCTACTACGGGGCAGAACGCTATACTTCAGGCAAAGGAATTCCGCAATGCCGCAAATATCACGGGACTTGTCCTCAACAAGCTTGACGGAACGGCAAAGGGCGGTATCGTTATATCCATAAAGCGTGAGCTTGACATTCCCGTTAAGTTTATCGGCGTGGGCGAGAAGATAGACGATATGCAGGAATTTGACAGCAAGGAATTTGTGGAGGCGTTGTTCGACTGATGAAGATAGTACTTGCGTCAAGAAACAAGCATAAAATAAGTGAGCTTCAGGCACTTCTCTCAAAGTATATCGAGGATATAGAAATACTCTCCCTTGACGACGTGGGTATATACGGAGAGATAGATGAGAACGGAAGCAATTTTACCGAAAACGCCATAATAAAGGCGAGAGCTGCGGCGGCTTCGGGCTATATCGGTATTGGCGACGACTCGGGGCTTTCGGTAAGAGCTCTTGGGGGCGAGCCGGGAATATATTCCGCCAGATATGCGGGAGAGCACGGAAATGATGCCGCTAACAACGCGCTTTTGCTCAAAAAGCTTGCCGATAAGGACGATAGGTACGCAGAGTTCGTGTGTACCGTGGCAGTGGTGCGCCCTGACAGGGAAGAGCCGCTGGTAGTAGAAGGAAGAACGGGCGGAGTGATAATAGAGGAAGCAAGAGGTGAGGGCGGCTTCGGTTACGACCCGTATTTTTACTATGAGCCTTTGGGAAAGACTTTTGCCGAGCTTACGCCTGAGGAGAAAAACTCGGTATCGCACAGAGGAAGGGCAATAGAAGCCCTTGCTAAAAAAATAAAAGATTTTATCTGAGAAAGAGAGAAATATATGCTGACTTCAAAGCAAAGAGCATATCTTCGCGGACTTGCCACAAACGAGCCTACCATAATGCAGGTGGGCAAGGGCGGTATCGGCGAAAATTTGATTAAAACAGTTTCTGATGCCCTTGAGGCAAGAGAGCTTATCAAGCTAAGCGTTCTTGAAAACTGCGATTGGACTGCGCGAGAGGCTGCCGACGAGCTTGCGGAAGCCGTGATGGCGGAGGTTGTGGGAGTGATTGGAAGGAAGATCATACTTTACCGCCCCTCCGAGAAGAATAAACGCATAGAGCTTAACTAAAGACTAAAAAGGAGGGAACACTATGAACGGAGCGGAGCAGCTGCGTGTGGGCATATACGGCGGTACCTTTGCGCCCATACACAACGGACACGTTGCGGCGGCAAAGGCATTTATGGAGCAGATGAAGCTTGACTATCTGTTCATAATTCCTACCTATATGCCTCCTCATAAGCAGGTTGATTTTTCGGATGACCCGCTTTACCGCCTGCGTATGTGTGAGCTTGCCTTTGAGGATACCGACGGAGTGGTTATCTCGGATATGGAGATAAAAAGAGGAGGAGTCAGCTATACCTACGACACACTGAGAGAACTGTCACGACCCAACACCAGACTCTTTTTTATGTGCGGTACGGATATGGTGCTCACCTTTGACACGTGGTACAAATTTGAGGAGATATTCAAGCTTTGCTATCCCGTGTACGTAAGGCGTGAGAACGACCCTATACTGACCAAGCGGATAGTTGACAAAATAACCGAGTATTACAACAAATACGGAGTAATGTTCAGGCGTATAGTTACCGAGCCCGTGGAGCTTTCCTCTACGCAGATACGCAAGAGAGTAGCCGAGGGCAAGGATATATCAAGCCTTGTGCCCCAAGGTGTGGCGGAGTTTATAAAGCAGAACAGGCTCTATCTTTCGGAGGGCGAAAAATGACCTTTGACGAAAGACAGATAGACGCTTTGCGAGAGCGTGTTCGCTCCACAATGTCCGAGCGGCGCTTTACCCATACGGCAGAGGTTGAAAGAATGACAATGCGTCTTGCAGAGCTTTATGCTCCCGAGAAGGTTGATGTTTTACGCGCTGCGGCACTGCTTCACGATATAACCAAGGAAAAAAGCACCGAGGAGCAGTTGGAAATACTCCGAACTCACGGCGTAGTGGTAAGTGATCTTGACAGGTATTCTCCCAAAACGCTCCACGCAAGGACGGCGGTGGAGGTGATAAAGGAGGAATATTGCGAGTTTGCCACCCCTGAGCTTCTTTCTGCGGTGGAAAGGCATACCACGGGACACGCAAATATGACGGTGCTTGACGGAGTGATATATCTTGCCGACTACATAGATATGTCCAGAAAATTCGAGGACTGCATCAGGCTTCGTGAGTATTTTTGGGGAAAAGACCCCCAATTGATGTCAAAGGAGGCGCGGGAAGCGCATTTGTGGCAGACCCTTATCCTTTCCTTTGATATGACACTCAAGGCGCTTATAGAGGAGGGAAGTCCCATAAGCGCGGACACCGTAAAGGCGAGAAACTCGCTTATTTGCAGACTTAAAAAATAAAATGATTCCTCTACATATTTTTTCGTATGTGGAGGAATTATGCCTAAAAAATATATAATTATTATCATTGCCGCGTTGGTGGCGATTATTATTGGCGTTTGCTTTGCCGTGGCTCTGGGGGGGCAGGAAAGCCCCAACGCGGACCTTCAGGCGGGTAAAAGCGCGCAAGAGCCCTTTTGTCTGTTGGTTCTGGGGAAGGATAAGGTGTCGGGACTTACCGACGTTATGATGCTCGTAGCCTTCGATACCTCACGGGACAGAATTTGCGTTATGCAGATACCCAGAGATACCTACGCGGATTACGGCAGCTCGGCTCATAAAAAGCTCAATACGGCTACAAAAATACTGGGTGGCGAGGAGGAGCTTTGCGAATTTCTTTCGGGGGCGCTTGGTATCGGGATAGACGGATATCTCAGCCTGGAGCTTGAGGGCTTCCGAAAGGCGGTTGACGCTATCGGCGGAGTGGAGATAGACCTCCCCGCCGCTCTTGATTACGAGGACCCTGAGCAGAACCTCTATATCCATCTTCCCGCGGGAAAACAGATTTTAGACGGAAAAAAGGCTGAAATGGTGGTGCGCTTCCGCGATGGATACGCGAGGGGCGACCTTGACAGACTTGATATGCAGAAGCGCTTTCTGGCGGCTCTCTTTGCCAAGCTGAAAACAGAGCTTACCGCCGCTAACGCCTATAAGCTTGCCACGAGCGTTTTTCCTCACGTAAGGACTAACGTATCCCTACCTATGGCGGTTGCTCTCGGGCTTGAAGCAATTAAGGTGGATAATTCATCGTTGGTATTTTTGACGCTCCCCGGTGAGGACGTCGTGTCGGATAAAAGCGGGGCATCCTATTACGTTATGTCCCTGACGCCTACCGAGGCGGTGCTAAGAGAATATTTCTCTATGAATGATATACGTGTAGACGAAAAGAGCTTGTTCAAGCACCCAACCAACAAAAAATTCAGTGATATATATTATAAGGATTTTGAATATTCGGTAGTATTTGCCGACAAATTTGGATAAACAGACTTGATTTTGATAAAAAGTAAGCTTACTTTGGATTTTGTATTGACAAAAGACGAATTTTGCATTAAAATTATATAGATATACTTGCGGGAGCTACCGCATACGAAAGGAAAATAAAATGGAGCAATTTGAAAATATGACAGAAGCACTGCCCCCTATCGACCCCGCTAACGCGCCCGGGATAGCAGAGGCAATAGCCGAGGTGCTGGATTCCAAGAAGGCGAGAGATATCAAGGTGATACACGTTGAGGATAAAACGGTTATTGCCGAGTATTTTGTGCTTTGCACGGGTAATTCCTCCACGCAGGTAAAGGCTCTTGCGGGAGAGGTTGAGTTCCGTATGGAGCAGAGAGGTCTTAACCCTTACAGCGTTGAGGGCAGAGATAATAACTCTTGGGTTCTGGTGGATTACAGCAACGTAATAGTTCATATATTCAGCCGAGAGGCGCGAGAGTTTTACAATCTCGACAAGCTTTACGAGGATTAAAGCGAAAATACAGTCGCAAGGACGGAAATATAAAGGATTTTTTTGAAATGAAATACGAGCATTCACAAATTGAAAAAAAGTGGCAGGAATATTGGGAGAAGAACCAGACCTTTAAGACCGACGTCTGGGATTTTTCAAAGCCTAAATATTATGTTTTGGATATGTTCCCCTATCCGTCGGGAGTAGGTCTTCACGCGGGACATCCCGAGGGCTATACGGCTACCGATATAGTTTCCAGAATGAAGAGGATGCAGGGCTACAACGTCCTTCACCCCATGGGCTATGACTCCTTTGGACTTCCCGCGGAGCAGTATGCCGTAAATACGGGAAATCACCCCAACGGCTTCACTCAGGAAAATATAAAGACCTTCTCCAAGCAGCTCAAGGAGCTTGGCTTTGACTACGACTGGAGCAAAATGATAGCTACCAGCGACCCTGAGTTCTATAAGTGGACGCAGTGGATATTCAAGCAGCTTTATCTTGACGGATACGCTCAGTATATAGATATGCCCGTAAACTGGTGCGAAGAGCTTGGCACCGTTCTTTCCAACGACGAGGTTATCGACGGAAAGTCCGAGCGCGGCGGCTTCCCCGTAATCAGAAAAAATATGAAGCAGTGGGTAATAGACCAGCCTGCCTTTGCCGAGGAGCTTCTCGAGGGGCTTGAGGAGATAGATTG
>JAEIGA010005408.1_pt1 | contig 19538 bp, 14 predicted proteins | sample 9270691 | NCBI WGS metagenome assembly JAEIGA01 (sample SAMN17057246, study PRJNA624740) | gut metagenome | biome: biome; isolation source: fecal sample | host: Bos grunniens | place: China: Xizang | collected 2019 | reverse complement strand
AGGTGGATGTCCTCTATTGTTTTTGGGTAAAATATAAGCCGCATACATTTGTACGCGGCTTGACTTATTATTCGCAGTGTTATTTCGATAGTACCAACTTCTCAATCTCCTCCATCTGCGCCTTAAACTGCTTGTCGGTATCAATCATATCGGCAACAGCCTTGCAGCTATGGAGCACCGTTGCGTGGTTACGACCACCGATAGATGAGCCGATAACCGTTAGTGGCGCCTTTGTATGCTGCTTTGCAAGATACATCGCCACCTGGCGAGCCTGAGCTACATCGCGGGTACGCTTCGACGAGTTGAAGGTATCGAGATCGATATCGAAGTACTCACACACAACCTTCACGATGTGGTCGATAGTAATCTCGCGCTGTGTAAGCTTAACATAGACCTTCAAGATATCCTTAGCAAGCGAAATAGTAATCTTGCGGTTTAGGAACGAGGCATTGGCAATAAGCGACGACAACGCACCCTCGATCTCACGCACATTAGCCGAGATATTCTCTGCAAGGTAGGTAACAACCTCCTCAGGAATATTTGCACCGAGACGCTTAGCCTTAGCGCGGATAATCTTAATCTTAGTCTCGTAGTCTGGAATGCTCAAGTTTGCCGAGAGACCCCACTTAAAACGAGTGAGCAGGCGCTGCTCGATATCCTTAAGCTCCACCGGTGGCTTATCCGAAGTAAGAATAAGCTGCTTGCCCGCAAGCTGAAGGTGGTTGAAGATATTAAAGAAGGCATTTTGTGTACCAGTCTTACCAGTAAGCTCCTGAATATCGTCGATGATAAGCACGTCAATCATCTGATAGAAGTGGATGAAATCGGTAATCTCGCCATTCTTATAGGCAGTCTGGAACTGGGCCTGAAACTTATTCATCGAGACATACAACACCTGCAACTCTGGGTGGCGCTGACGCACCTCGTGACCAATAGCCTGAGCGATGTGGGTCTTACCCAAGCCCGAGTCACCATATATATATAATGGGTTGAAGGCGTTGTTTCCAGGCGACACAGCTACAGCCATACCCGCAGAGCGAGCAAGACGGTTGCACTCACCCTCGATATGGTTGTCGAAGGTATAGTTCATATTGAGCTGTGGGTCGATATTTATACGACGAAGACCTGGAATTACAAAAGGATTCTTTATATTTGCAGTGTCGGTTGGTGTTGCAAACTTTGGCAAATGGTTTGCACCACTATCCGAAGCAGTTTGCGAAGAGCGTGGAACAGCATAACGGAGCACTGTACCAGAGCCATATAACTCTGATATGATAGGGAGCAATACATTGAGGTATCGCTTCTCGATATTCGATACGAAGCTCTCGTTTGGCACACGAAGACGTAGCGTAGAGCCATCGAAATCGATGGGGCGGATAGGATTAAACCACCTAACAAACTCCTCCTCGGTCATTGAGTTTCGAAGTCTATCAAGGCAATCCTGCCACACGTCCGTATATCTCTGCATCTGCGTCATTGCGTTCTTTATTTTCTCTGTGTCCTCTACTTTTTCACTCTCCAATTAGGCGATAAATACCCCGAAACAGTTATATACTCTCTGTTTCAACACGTTACATTTATTACCTATATTTTGCTAAAATCGCCCTCGACTCACCGCAAGTAATAAGGGCGTTTTGACAGTGCAAATATGTGGATAATTTTATTAAAATAAATTGAAAATTTGGTTGCAAAATTCATTTTTTTTCATAGGGCATTCCGCCACACTTTTGGCAAGCACGAAGAGTTAAATATGGTAAATTTTTTATACATTTTTCAGCTCGTTTTCGTAACTTTATAGATACTAAGAGGATAGTGAAATCGAGGCTTGAATTTCTAAAATTGCCAGCAAATCCATCGAAAAGTGTTAACTTGCTGATGTTGCAAAAATTAAGTCTTGAATTGCTTTTTTGTAAACTTTTTTTTTGTAAATTTGCATAATAGAAATTTTTTAAGATAAGAATTATAAACTATAAAAATAACTGATATAACTATGGCAAACAATTTAGACCCTCAGATATTGAGCAAGGCTGAGGCTTGGCTCAATGGCAACTATGACGAGAATACAAAGCAAGAGGTGCGTATGCTTATCGAGAACAACCCTAACGAGTTGGTAGAGAGCTTCTACAAGGATCTCGAGTTCGGCACAGGTGGTCTCCGTGGCATTATGGGCGTGGGTACTAACCGTATGAATATATATACTGTAGGCGCTGCTACTCAGGGACTTGCAAACTATCTTAAGCAGAACTTCGCTGGCGAGCAGATTAAGGTTGCTATCTCACACGACAGCCGCAACAACTCACGTATGTTCGCAGAGCGTGTGGCAGATATCTTCGCCTCTAACGGCTTTACCGTATATCTATTCGATGCTTTGCGCCCTACTCCAGAGCTTAGCTTCGCCATCCGCGAGCTTGGCTGTCAGTCGGGTGTTATGGTAACTGCATCGCACAACCCTAAGGAGTACAACGGATACAAGGCATACTGGACAGATGGTTCGCAGGTGACCTCTCCACACGATGTTAACATCATCGCAGAGGTTGCGAAGGTAACCGACAACGCGCAGGTGCTTACAGGCAAGAATCCTGAGAATATCCACATCCTCGGTGAGGAGTTTGATAAGATCTACCTCGAGGCTATTAAGGCGCTATCGCTATCACCAGAGTCAGTGGCTAAGCACAACGATATGAAGATTGTCTACACTCCTCTTCACGGTGCTGGTGTGAAGCTTGTACCTCAGTCGCTTAGAAACTACGGCTTTAATAATATTATATGTGTTGACGAGCAGATGGTGCTCGACGGCAACTTCCCTACCGTGGCATCTCCAAACCCAGAGGAGCGTAAGACTATGGCAATGGCTATCGAGCGCGCTGAGCGTGAGGGTGCCGACGTGGCTATGGCTACCGACCCAGATGCTGACCGCTTGGGCGTAGCACTACGCACAGCTAAGGGCGACTACGTACTCTTGAACGGTAACCAGACCCTTGTGCTTCTTATGTGCTACCAGCTTACTCGCTGGGCTGAGCTTGGCAAGATTACTGGCAAGGAGTTCGTCGTAAAGACTATCGTGACATCTATGATGCCTGACGCTGTTGCTGAGCACTTCGGTGTTAAGTGTTACAACTGCCTCACAGGCTTCAAGTATATCGCTAAGATTATCCGTGAGCAGGAGGGCAAGACTAAGTATATCGGTGGTGGCGAGGAGTCGTTCGGCTACCTTCCAGGCGACTTCGTACGCGACAAGGATGGCGTTGCCGCTATCACACTCGTAGCTGAGGCTGCAGCGTGGGTACGCGACACTATGGGCATCACACTATACGAGTGGTTGCAGCAGTTGTACGTTAAGTATGGTTTCTACCGCGAGGGCTTGGTGAATGTTGTTCGCAAGGGCAAGGATGGTGCTGCCGAGATTCAGCAGATGATGGTTGACTACCGCCAGAATCCTCCTAAGTCATTGCTCGGCTCTCCAGTAGTCACTATCTACGACTATAAGACTCTTGAGCAGATTGACGCACGCACAGGTGAGCGCAAGCCAATCGAGGGTGTAGAGGATAAGAGCAATGTATTGCAGTGGCTCACCGAGGACGGCACAAAGGTATCGGTTCGTCCATCAGGTACCGAGCCTAAGATTAAGTTCTACTTCGGTGTTAAGGCCCCATTGGCATCAGTAGATGAGTTCGACGCTACTCTTGCAGCCCTTGACCAGAAAATTGAGGATATCAAGAAGGAGCTTAACCTTGAGTAGGGGGTAAGATAACTTATAGAAATAGAAAAAGTGAAAGGGTGACCCCTTTCACGTTTTCTATTTCAAGTATCTACTATAACTCTACCACCACTCGTCCATCAACCTTCTCGGCGAGCACCACCCTACGGTCCATAATCTGGACTTGAGCGCTACACCTTATATTATTATAGGTAACATTAGCTTCATAGAACCCCGATGCGGGGAGGAGTTTATATTCGTCCACTATAGTCACGATACCGTTCTTTGCCTCACCCATAATGAGGTATCGCTGACCAAGCAAATGCTCTACCTCTCGCATATTGCCCCTCGACATAACATCGCGCACCACCGTAGAGCTGATTTTTGCACCGTCCACCAAATGTTGGCTTACACACTCCAACTCGAAGCCACACTCCGAGGCTAACGGAAGCAAGCTCTCGTAGTTTCCCTCGTTACCGCGACCTAAGCGGTGGTTATAACCCACAATCATACCCACCATACCGAGCCTTGCAACAAGCGACTCACGCACAAAGACATCGTAGGGCTGGCTACGGAACCTCTCGTCGAAGCGGGCAACGACCATACGGTCTATACCCTCGCGCTCGAGCAATAGGGCTCGCTCCTCTATTGTCGTAAGAAGCCCCATACCCTCGGCTCTACCCATAGCGATGCGCGGATGTGGATCGAAGGTGACCACAACACTCTCCGCACCGAGACGCTTAGCCATCTGCTTAAGAGCCGACAACAAGACCTTATGCCCACTATGCACACCATCGAACGAGCCAATGGTGACAACCGTGCGCATATTTGCCGATATGGGGTCAAAGCCGTAATCGATAATCATAAGTTGAAGTTAGTTGTTACTCTCCTCGGCAACCTTAACGAAATATGCCACCTTCTCCAAGAGGGTTGTGATATCGTAGTTCTCAACGACGATACCCTGAGGGAAGTTAAGCGGTGCTGAGGTAAAATTCAAGACACCCTTGATACCAGCGTTGATAATAGGCAACACAAGGGTCGAAGCCACAGATGTAGGCGACGAGACGATGACAATGCTTATATCAAGTTCCTCGACACGTCTCTCGAACTCATCGATATGGTAGCACGGGATGTTGTAGATAACGCTATTCACCTTATTGGGGTCGATATCGAAGGCTGCCGTAATGCGCAGCTTCAGACCCTTCCCGTTAAAGTATTTCGTTACCGCCTGACCGAGGTGTCCCATACCAATGATTGCCATATTTATAGGCTGCTCGCTATACAAGATATCGTCGATAAAGTCTATGAGGACCTTGACATCGTAACCCTTCTTGGTATCCGACGAAAAGCCGATAAGCATCAAGTCGCGGCGCACCTGTACAGCCGTGATGCCGTGCATACCCGCCAAGACGTGCGAGAAGATATGGGTGATACCGCGCTCGTGACACTTGATAAGCGTACGTCGGTACTCGCTAAGGCGCTCGATAGTCTTCTCTGGAATCGATGATGTGATGTTTGCCATTACTCTACATCTATTGAGTAGTTACTACTATACTTCTCTAAAACCCAGTGGTCGTTGACATACAAGCCATTCTCGAAAGTGAAGGTATAAGGCGTAGCAAGCGGAGTCACCACATTGCCAATATCCTCCCAACCCTCGAACATCTTACGGCAGAAGATCATCATAGCATCGTAGCCACGATATGAGTACATCGTAGGCAACACGTCGTATGCCGTGATGTAGCGTGCATCAAATTTAGAGATAGCACCACTACCACGGTTGGCGTGGTATGGCACGATAAAGATTGTGTTGTTGTTGAAGAAAGTCTGCTTATCGATGCTCTTCATCGGCTTCCAGCGACGATTACCCAAGACCACATAATCACCCATAACACCTCCACGACCGAGGATAGAAGCCTTGGTCGATGATAGCGTTGTGAGCACTCTATCAACATCTGTCTCAGCACTTGCCAACACTACAAAGACCTTGTTTGTCTTGCTACGCATAAGCTCCGTGATATTGACCATAGCACCGTTGGTACCATCAGCATTACGGTGGTGGAATATCGAGCCACGGTTGAACTTGTAGTTTAGCTCCGTAAATGTATTGTTAGCACCGAACTCGTAGACTCTGCTCTTAGTCTCCGCATCCTCAGAGGCAGTGTGGATAACAAAGACCTCGCGGTCATCAGCAAAGATATTGGCTAACTTATCATATTTATGACTCGTCTCTGCGTGCATCTGGAAGAGTACAGGACTACTCATCGATGACAAATCTGCCAATGGCGACACAATAGGGATATTCTCCTGCTCGGCGTATGGCAAGACCTTGCTCATCTCATCCTCGTAGACAGGACCGATGATAAGGTTTGCGCCATAGAATAGTGGCTCGTAATTGACAATATCCTCAACAACCTCCGCAGAGCCATTAGTGTCGAGCACAGAAAGGTCTATCTGATAACCCATACCACTTAGATCCTCCATAGCAAGCAAGGCACCGCGATAGAAGTCTACAGCCGTAGAGTTCACCTTGCCATCCTTGTGGAATGGCAACATAAGAAGTGTATATAGCTTTTGGAACTCTGCAACGCACTCAAACATTGGTACTGACACCGCAGAGATGCTCTGCTGGTCAACCTCAACACTCTGCTCCAACATATCAACAGCCTCAACAGCCTCCTCCTGTGTAGCCTCTACCACGGGCTGAGCCTCAACAGCTGACTCTACTGCCACCTGTACACTCTCCTCAACCGCAGGCGCTACATCCACGGGCTTGGAGCGAAGCACAATCATTCCCTCCTTTAGATCACGAGCCGATCTAAGGGAGTTTATCTCCATAAAGTACTCCTCGCTCATACCAAATCTACGCGATAGTGAGTAGACCGTCTCACCAGCCACAACCCTATACTCGTTAGACTTTAGCACAATCTCGGCATCGCGCTGACGCTGCTCCTGGGCAATTTCAGCCTTTGTAACACTACCACGCTCCGAACGGCGCACCTTAATCTCCATACCTGGCGCAATGCGCTCGATATCGACATCAGGATTATCGCTCTCCAACGTGGCAACCGAAACCTTATACTTGCGAGCAATGGAGTATATCGTATCTCCCGACTTTACGGTGTGGAGCACAAAGGGACTCTTATCCGCCACTACGGTAGTACTCACCTCCGCCACGGTGTGCGGAACGTAGATATAGCTATCAACCTTGAGCGTCGCTGGCGTTACACCCTCGTTGCAATCCAAAATCTGCTGCTCGGAGACATTATATGCCTTCGAGAGCGCATAGATAGTATCACCACTCGCAACTAAATGCTTATAGTAACTTCTGCCGTTAAGTTCCACAATATCGTTCGTAGGCTCTGTAGCCTCTGCTGGCAGAGCAAGAACAAGGAGTAGCAGAGTATGTATAAATTTAAGGTTTCTCATCCTATTTCATCCTTAGACGAATCTCAGTAATCTTCTTCTTAGTGTATAGCGGGAAGTCGCCATTCATTATCCACGAATAGTAGCTTGGATCCTTGGCAAAGACCTCCTCAACCGCACGCCCCTTGTACTTACCAAAGGTAAATATCTCCTCACCCTTGTCGTTGAGCGACAGACGACCTGCGAAGTCCACTAATGGACCATTCGACGAGAACTCAGCCAACTCCTCAACGGTAGAGCCAATATCGCCATAGCGCTCAATCTGCGACTCCAAGACCTCGTACGTAGCCATAGTATCAGCCTCGGCAGAGTGGGCGTTCTCCAAATCCTTATCGCAATAGAACTTATATGCCGCCACAAGCGTACGCTGCTCCTTGCGGTGGAAGATAGTCTGCACATCTACGAACTTGCGGTTGTCGAAGTTGACATCTACACCAGCACGCAAAAACTCCTCAACAAGCATCGGCAAATCGAAGCGGTTGGAGTTGAAGCCTCCAAAGTCGCAACCCTCGATAAAGGTAGCCAACGACTTAGCTATTTGCTTGAATGTAGGCTCATCCTTAACATCCTCGTCGCTGATACCGTGTACAGCAGTTGCCACTTCAGGGATGTGCATCTCAGGGTTTATACGTCGTGTCTTTACGACCTTCTCACCATCCACGCCAATCTTCACCATCGAAATCTCCACGATGCGGTCGTTGGCAACATCCACACCTGTAGTCTCAAGGTCAAAGAATATTATCGGTCTCTTTAGTTTTAAGTTCACTGCTAAATAGAATTAGTAATTGTTAATTAATAAAGTTACAAGGCATAGCCTTTCAGTCTTCACTCTATTTCTTGTTAGAGAGGGCCCGATACAACGCTCGGCAAATTTTGGAGCGATGGGCTGTACTTGGCGTACTGCCCATTGCTACAACAATTTGTTAGCGGCAATAGATGATGCCTTATCACAAGAAATTTATGCGTTAATCATCATCGGCATAAGAAGCATCAACACATCTGTAGCCTTCTTATCATCATATACAGGCTTGAATACTCCAGCACGGGTAGAGTCAGCAAGCTCGATAACAACGGTTGAAGAGTCGATGTTTGATAGAATCTCTACAAGGAATGTAGACTTGAAGCCGATAGTTACAGGCTGACCCTCGTAGCTACAAGAGATTGTCTCGTTTGCAGATACTGAGAAGTCGATATCCTGAGCTGCAAGGCTAATCTTGTTACCAGCGATATCCATACGGATAAGGTTGGTTGTAGGGTTAGAACATACTGCAACACGCTTGATACCATTTACAAGCTCTACGCGGTCAACAAGCACCTTGTTAGGATTTGCTGATGGGATAACAGCGTTATAGTTAGGATAGTTACCCTCGATAAGACGGCAAACGAACTTATGGTTCTTAAGCTCGAATGATACGTTCTTAGCATCGAATGATACGCGAATTGGCTCCTCCTCCTTTAGTAGCACACCCTTAAGAAGGTTTGCTGGCTTCTTAGGAAGAATGAATGATGCGTTGAAGTCTACATCTGGGCACTCAGCCACTGAGCGTACCAACTTGTGAGCATCGGTAGCAACGAAGGTCACCTTGCCCTCCTCGAAGTTGAAGTAAACACCATTCATCACTGGACGAAGCTCGTCGTCTGCAGTAGCGAAGATAGTCTTGTTGATACCTGCGATAAGCATATCTACATCGAGCAAGATCTCCTTGCGCTCTGCACCGATAGTCTGCATAGCTGGGTAGCTAACAGCACTTGCGCCAGGAATAGAGAGCGAGCCACTTGCCCAACGCACCTTAATCTCCCATGTAGAGTCGTTAACATCGAACTCAAGAGGCATCTCTGGGAACTCCTTTAGCGAATCAAGCATAAGCTTTGCAGGGGCAGCAATAACACCCTCGCGCTCTACGTTATCCACGTTAAGGTGACCCACAAGAGTGGTTTCAAGGTCTGAAGTGGTAACTGTAAGCTCGTTACCCTTAAGCTCGATTAGAAAGTAGTCGAGGATAGGGAGTGTGTTTTTGTTACTGATAACCTTACCTGTTGTTGCAAGCAACGATAGTAGCGCTGAACTTGATACTGTAAATTTCATAGTTTTCTCTGTTTTTATTTATTTTTATTCTTAATTTACGTGTTAGAGGGTTGCCAACTTATCCAACGCCATCTCAATCATACGACGCACAAATGGCTTGTAGTCGGTGCAAGCATTCTTCGCCACACGCTGTGCGATGATGGTGCAGATGGTTGCTGCGCGGTGACCCATCAAGGCCGCAAGACCTGCAAGAGCTGAGCCCTCCATCTCGAAGTTGGTAATACGACGCTCACCATACTTGAAGTCCTCGATCTTCTGGTTAAGGTTCTTGTCGTGTGGCGCTATTCTCACCCAGCGACCCTGAGGAGCGTAGAAACCAGGGGCTGCGATGGTGATACCCTCACGGGTAGAATCCTTAAAGAGGTTGAATAGCTCTTTGTCGGCATCCACGAAGTATGGTGCAGGAAGCTTCTCATACCAAGCCGTATGCTCTGAGAAGGCACGCTCAAGGTCGAGGTCACATACTGCATCACGACCCTCGTAGTACGAAAGGAGACCGTCAAAGCCGAGTGATGTACGAGAGAAGACAACCTCGCCAACCTCGATATCCTGCTGGATAGCGCCTGAAGTACCGAGGCGCACAAGAGTAAGCTGACGGAAGTTCTCCTTAACCTGACGAGCCTCAAAATCGATATTTGCAAGAGCATCGAGTTCCGTTACGCAGATATCGATATTACCGATACCAATACCTGTTGACATCACGGTCATACGCTTGCCCTTATATGTTCCTGTTACGGTCAAAAACTCACGATTTGACACCTCACACTCCTTAGTATCGAAATACTCCGCAATCATCGCCACTCGCGCAGGATCGCCCACTAAAATCACGATATCTGCTAACTGCTCAGGCTTCAAATGAAGATGGAAAATAGAGCCATCACCATTGATTATCAACTCAGAAGATGGTATTATTCTCATATCTTGAAATAATTTAGTTCCTTATTATTTTTAATATTCGCGTAAAATTAGTAATTTTGTCAGAAATAGCAAAACTTTTAGAGGATTTTTACAAAACAAAACTTAAATATGACACTCATTAAATCAATCTCAGGCATCCGCGGAACTATTGGCGGAGCGCAGGCAGACAACCTCACCCCTATCGATGTGGTGAAGTTCACAACAGCATACGCAAGACTTATCAAGACGAAGAATCCCGACAAGCGCATCACTATTGTTGTAGGTCGCGATGCCCGCATCTCGGGCGGGATGGTTGACTCGTTGGTGGAGGGTACATTGCTTGGCTGCGGTGCAGACGTTATCAACGTAGGTCTCTGCACAACTCCAGGCACTGAGATGGCTGTTATCACACATAAGGCTGACGGCGGTATTATCATCACCGCATCGCACAACCCTCGCCAGTGGAACGCCCTTAAGCTCCTCAACGAGCGTGGCGAGTTCCTAAACGATGCTGAGGGTAAGGAGGTGCTAAGCATGGCTGACGATACTATGTGGAGCTACCCTACAATCGACCATATTGGCAAGGTTATCCTTCGCGAGGACTTCAATCCTAAGCATATTGAGCAGGTCTTGGCTCTCCCATTGGTAGATGTGGAGGCTGTGCGCAAGCGCAAGTTTAAGGTTGTGGTAGATGCTGTTAACTCTATCGGTGGTGTGGTTATCCCAGCACTCTTGCGCGAGCTGGGTTGCGAGGTTGTAGAGCTTAACTGCGAGCCAACTGGCGAGTTTGCACACAACCCAGAGCCACTTCCAGAGAATCTTACCGAGATCTCGGAGGTTATACGCCGCGAGGGTGCAGATATGGGTATCGTTGTTGACCCTGATGTGGACCGCCTTGCGTTTGTAATGGAGAATGGCGAGATGTTTGTCGAGGAGTACACCTTGGTAGCTGTAGCAGACTACGTTCTTAAGCATACTAAGGGTAACACTGTATCGAACCTATCGTCGTCACGCGCTCTTAGCGATGTTACTGCACGCTACGAGGGTTGCAGCTATGCAGCAGCCGCGGTGGGCGAGGTAAACGTCGTGGCTAAGATGAAGGAGACGGGTGCTGTAATCGGTGGCGAGGGTAACGGTGGAGTTATCTATCCTGAGCTACACTATGGTCGTGATGCTTTAGTGGGTGTTGCTCTCTTTTTGACCTATTTTGCAGGTCTTGATATGACTATGTCAGAGTTGCGTAAGAGCTACCCTGCCTACTTCGCATCAAAGAACAAGATTGAGCTCACTCCAGAGATTGACGTTGATAAGATTCTATCGACCATAAAGTCAAGATACTCAAACGAAAGAGTTAATGATATTGACGGAGTAAAGATTGACTTTGCAGAGAACTGGGTACACCTTCGCAAGTCTAATACCGAGCCTATTATCCGCATCTACACCGAGGCTAAAACTATGGCTGAGGCGGATAGCTTGGCAAAGCGCTTCATTTCCGAAATAGAACAAATTTGTAAAGCCTAAATATAACCTAAAAATTAACAACTATGAAACTGGCAACTGAATACATTGACAAGAACAAAGAGCGTTTCTTGGAGGAGTTGTTTGACCTTCTTCGCATTCCTTCAATCAGCGCACAGCCATCGCTACATAAGAACGATATGGTACGTTGCGCTGAGTGGCTTGCTGCAGCCCTTGTAAAGGCTGGTGCTGACCGCGCTGAGGTGATGCCTACAGAGGGCAACCCTGTGGTATACGCAGAGAAGATTATCGACCCTAAGGCTAAGACGGTATTGGTATATGGCCACTACGACGTGATGCCAGAGGACCCAATCGACGAGTGGAAGACAAATCCATTCGAGCCAGAGATTAAGGATGGTCGCATCTGGTGCCGTGGTGCTGATGACGACAAGGGTCAGCTCTATATGCACGCAAAGGCATTCGAGGCTATGGTGGCAACAGACACCCTTCCTTGCAATGTTAAGTTTATGCTTGAGGGTGAGGAGGAGATTGGCTCTCCAAGCCTCTACAAGTTCTGCGCAGACTACAAAAAGTTACTTAAGGCAGATATCATCCTCGTATCAGACACCTCTATGATTGGTCTTGACACACCTACTATCACAGCGGGTCTCCGCGGTTTGACCTATATGCAGGTAGAGGTAACTGGTCCAGATAAGGATTTGCACTCAGGCTTGTTTGGTGGCGCTGTGGCAAACCCTGCAAACGTGCTTGCTAAGCTCGTAGCATCGCTTACAGACGAGTTTGGTCGCGTTACTATCCCTGGCTTCTACGACGATGTACGCATCCTTACAGATGCTGAGCGCAAGGCGTTGAACAAGGCTCCATTCTCACTTGAGGAGTATAAGAAGGCGCTCGACCTTGGCGATGTAGCAGGTGAGGTGGACTATACCACTATGGAGCGCACAGGTATCCGCCCATCACTCGATGTAAATGGTATCTGGAGTGGCTACACTGGCGAGGGTACTAAGACCGTAATTCCATCGAAGGCATACGCTAAGATCTCGATGCGCCTTGTTCCAAACCAGGATTTTAAAAAGATTGCTAAGCTATTTGAGAAGCACTTCAAGAGAATCGCTCCTAAGAGCGTTAAGGTGAAGGTAGAGTTCTTGCACGGTGGCGCACCATACGTATCTCCAACCGACCTACCAGCTTACAAGGCTGCAGAGGAGGCTGTGGAGACCACTTTCGGTGTTACCCCACTACCATTCTACTCTGGTGGCTCTATTCCAATCATCTCAGGCTTCGAGAATATCCTCGGCATCAAGTCTATCTTGCTCGGCTTCGGTCTTTCGAAGGATGCTATCCACTCGCCTAACGAGAGCTACGGTCTCGACCAGTTCTACAAGGGCTTGGAGACCTTGCCATACTTCTACAAGTATTTTGCTGAGATGAAGTAGCATACAAGCTAACAACAACAATACCCCTGAAGTACAACAACATAACCTCAGGGGTATTTTCATCTTACACCCTACAACTATGTCACACACGCTACGCTTATTAACCCTCTTTGCCCTGCTTAACATAGGCTGTGCAGCGACACCAAAAACCAACCTCTACACCCAGCGAGCCACACTACCAGAGGAGGCTACTATCGAGCAACGGGTAGATATCGCATCGCGCGTTGTACCCTCTGAGAAGCAGTTGGCGTGGCAGCAGATGGAGCTCACGGCATTCCTACATTTTGGCATCAACACCTTCACCGATAACGAGTGGGGTGACGGCACGGATAGTCCCGAGATCTTTAACCCCTCGGAACTCAACTGCGAGCAGTGGGTGCAGGCACTCAAAGATGGAGGCTTTAAGATGGCGATACTAACGGCCAAGCACCACGACGGCTACTGCCTTTGGCAGACCGAAACAACAGAGTACTCGGTAAAGCACTCCCCTTGGCGCGAGGGCAGAGGCGACGTAGTGCGCGAGCTTAGCGAGGCATGTAGGACGCACGGCCTAAAGTTTGGCATATACCTCTCACCGTGGGATAGAAATGCTCCGTCTTATGGTGACTCACCAGCATACAACCGCCTATTCATAGCACAGCTTAGCGAACTGCTTACAAACTACGGCAGAATAGACGAGGTGTGGCTTGATGGTGCTTGTGGCGAGGGTCCGAATGGCAAACGACAAATATACGACTGGGATGCAATACTTCAAACAATACACACCCTACAACCCGATGCCGTCACTGCTATAATGGGTGACGATGTGCGCTGGGTGGGCAACGAAAAAGGCTTAGGCAGAGAGACCGAGTGGAGTGTAACTCCATTTACACCAATGTCTTACATCCACAGTTCAGAGGTAAACTCAGAGCTTGGCATCTCGGAGACGGCTACAGACTTAGGTAGCCGTGAACTTATAGCTAAGGCAAAGCATCTATACTGGTACCCATCCGAAGTAGATGTATCTATACGTCCAGGATGGTTTTATCACCAGTGGCAGGATGACGAGGTGCGCACGCTTGCCAACTTGGTTGATATCTACTTTAGCTCGGTGGGTTGCAACTCCGTACTACTTCTAAATATACCTCCAGATAGGCGAGGAGTTATACACGAGACAGATGCTGCGCGAATAAAGGAGCTTGCCAGCTACTTAGCTAAGATGTACGCCCAAAACTACGTGGTTTATAGCACCCCAATATGGCACTGCGACGAGGGTGAGAGCATTGAGCTATCGGTGCAAAATGGAGCTGTGGTAAACACACTACTTCTTAGTGAAGATATCACACAAGGTCAGCATGTTGAGAGCTTTAAAGTGGAGGCGCTTATTAATGACAAGTGGTGCGACCTTACCGTGGGTACAACAATAGGATACAAACGTTTACTGCGTTTCATCGACTGTACTCCAAGTCGGCTAAAAATCACCATAACCGCAACACGCGCAACGGCACATATAGCCAACATTGGTCTATACTATGCAGAGCCTATACTCGAAAGTTCTGCAATATGCCCCCTGTCAAATGATGTTAATTAAATTCTTTTTCGTACATTTGTCTAATAATTCTAAAGAGTATGGCTGAGATTTCAACATATAAGAATATGGTGCAACCTAAGAGTGTGGATTGTACTCGCAGAGCCTCGGTGGCAGCGATAATAGGTTATATGCTCGATGTAGCTGGTGAGGATGCCGACCGCAAGGGCTTTGGCATTAGCGCCCTCGATAGCGACTCTACAACGTGGGTGCTATCACGCCTTGCCGTGGATATCGAGGCACAGCCTAAGCAGTACGAGGAGATTGCTATCGACACATGGGTGAATGAGTTTAACCGCCTATCGTCAACACGTAACTTCCGCATCCATCGTGGCGCGGAGTGCGTGGCAAAGGGCGTTTCGCAGTGGTGTATGCTCAATATGGAGACTCGCCAGGTGGTGGATATGTCGCTACTCAAGGAGACCTATATGCAGGCTATGGTCGAGGAGCCATCGCCCATCTCTGCACCAGCGCGTCTACGACCTATAGTTCCTGTTGGTAACGCCTCACGCCCAGTGGTTTACAGCGATATCGACTTCAACCGTCATGTAAACACCTTGCGCTACGTAGATCTTATCTTTGACAACGTGCCATTGGAACTTATCGAGCAGAACAAGGGGTTGCGCATAGATATAAACTTTATCGCTGAGGCGCTCTATGGCGAGACCTTGACCATAGGTTGGGTAGTGGATGGTAACACTTGGAGTTTCGAGATTTCGTCGAGCCCAGAGAGAGTGTTGTGTCGCGCTAAGGTGGAGTTCAAATAGCAGAATACCGTGGAGCAGAGGAGGCTTAAAATAGCAATTGTAGGTCCTGCACACCCCTATCGTGGTGGCTTGGCAGCGATAATGGAGAGCATGGCACGCGAGTTTCAGTCGCGAGGCTATAGCGTTGATATACTCACATTTACACTGCAATACCCCTCGCTCCTATTCCCAGGCAAGAGCCAAACAGTCGACACACCAGCGCCTACAGACCTTAATATTCGTCGCAGAGTATCGACCATAAATCCGTTGTCGTGGTGGAGCGTAGGCAGAGAGCTTCGTAAAGCCAAGCCCGATATCGTACTTATGAAGTACTGGACACCATTTATGGCACCCTGCTTCGGTAGCATAGCACGCCTTGCGCGCAAGAATGGACACACAAAGGTTGTATGCCAAATTGATAATGTAGAGCCACACGAGCATCATATCACCGACAAGCCCTTCAACAGCTACTACCTAAACTCGGTTGACGGCTTTATCTATATGTCGGAGCAGGTGCATAGCGAGCTTAAGGGATACACCTCAGCACCAGCAATGTTCTCGCCACACCCTATGTTCGAAAACTTTGGCGGGCGCGTAGAGCGCGAGGAGGCAATCAAGGAGTTGGGCTTGGAGAGCGATGTATGCTATGCGATGTTCTTCGGTCTTATACGCGACTACAAGGGGTTAGATACCCTACTTGAGGCATGGGCGAAGTTCCGCAGAGAGGGGCATAAATTGCTTATTGCAGGCGAGTTCTATGCCGCAAAGGACAAATATATGACTCTTATCGAACGCCTTGGCTTAGAGAACGATATCGTGCTACACGACTACTTTATACCCGATGATAAGATTAAGTACTACTTCTCGGTTGCTGACTGCGTGGTGCTACCCTATAAGACAGCTACGCAGAGTGGCGTAACGCAGATATGCTACAACTTCTGCACACCTGTCATCGTGACCAACGTTGGTGGTCTCGCCGAGATTGTACCAGATGACCGCGTAGGCTATGTATGCGAGCCAACGGTGGAGGGTGTAGCTAACGCCTTGGAGCGCATCTACGAGGGTGATAGATTGCAGCGTTTTGCCGAGAATATGGTAGAGGAGCGCAAACGCTTCTCATGGAGCGCGATGTGTGATGCGATTGAAGAAATCTATAACAACGTGAAAGGTTAGGCGTCTGCAACGCAGATTAAAAAGAGAGGTAATGATACCAAAAGAAAAAGTGAAAGGCAAACCTTTCACTTTTATCTGTATTCAGTGCGAAGCGCACTACACTTTTCCGTTTTCACTTTAAAACCGTCTCTTCATCAGAAACCTGAACGCACTCGATACCCACTTTCTTGAGTAGCTGGATGCCGTCGTCCATACGATATGGGTCGGCATAAACTACGCGACGAATGCCGGCTTGGATGATTAGCTTGGCACACTCAATACATGGCGAGGCGGTGACGTATAGCGTCGAGCCGTCGCAATTGTTGGCGCTCTTAGCAACCTTAGTAATAGCATTAGCCTCAGCGTGGAGCACATACGGCTTTGTCTTACCCATATCATCCTCGCAGATATTCTCGAAACCCGAGGGAGTACCATTGTAGCCGTCGGAGATAATCATCTTATCCTTGACAAGCAAAGCCCCCACCTTTCTGCGCTCGCAGTAGGAGTTCTCCGCCCATACACGCGCCATCTGCAGATAACGCAAGTCGAACTGACGCTGTTTTTGCTCTTTGTATCCCATGATAAGTAATTAGTAATGAGCAATTAGTAATTAGTAATATAAAAGAATAGGGCTAATCAGAGTTCATTATCCTTATTAAAACGTCCCTCCAAAGGGCACAACCCCATTTCTTGTCAGAAGGGGTTATATGTGTTAGCTACTCGCAGACTGAAAAAGCGGAGTTTACCGAGCGTAAATGAGCATTTTTCAGACAAGGTAGATGACACAGATAGCCCCTTATCACAAGAAATTCACAAGAAATTACATCTTGCCGTGGCAGTGCTTATACTTCTTACCCGAACCACAAGGACATGGGTCATTACGACCTACGGTCTTCTCAGCCTTGATAGGTGCGGTCTTACCACGCTCACCCTGACCAGCCTGCGCTGCTGCAGCCATACGTGATGCCTGAAGCTTGTTAACATCAACCTTAGCCTTCTGCTCACGAGCATTCTGGATAGCATCAGGATTAGCCTGACGAACAGCAATAAATGCCTTGTTGATTAGGGCAAGAACATCGCGGTTGATATCCACAAGCATCTTTGAGAAGAGCTGGAAGGACTCAAGCTTATAGATAAGGAGTGGATCCTTCTGCTCGTATGTAGCATTCTGCACACTCTGGCGGAGGTCATCCATCTCGCGGAGGTGCTCACGCCAAGCGTCGTCGATAGTGGTGAAGAGTGCTACCTTAGCAAACTCGCGGAAGATCTCGATGCAGTCGCTATCCTTGCACTTCTGCAACTCCACAGGTACAGCAAACTGAAGACGACCATCTGAGATTGGGAATGCCACACGGCGATGTAGGTTGTCACCAGCATCGTTGTAGATGCGCTCCATTGTTGGGCGTACCACATCGGCAATAACCCTTGCCTTGCGCTCGTAGAGAGCTGTAAGGTCAGCAACGATAGAGTCTACAATCTCCTTTGGCTTCATTGCCTCGAACTGCTCCTCAAGGATAGTAGTATCGAGAGCGACCTCTCGCATAAGGTCGAACTTAAACTCCTCGAAGCTACAACCCTCGTGTGCCTCCACAAACTTGATAGCGTAGTCGCAACGGAGGTTATTCAAATCGATATCGATACGCTCACCATAGAGGGCGTGACGACGGCGTGTGTAGATAACCTCACGCTGAGAGTTCATAACATCGTCGTACTCCAACAAGCGCTTACGAGTACCAAAGTGGTTCTCCTCTACCTTCTTCTGTGCACGCTCGATAGCCTTAGTCATCATACCAGCCTGGATAACCTCACCCTCCTGGATACCCATCTTATCCATCATAGATGCAATACGGTCAGAGCCGAAAAGGCGCATAAGCTTATCCTCCAACGACACAAAGAACTGCGAAGAACCTGGGTCACCCTGACGACCAGCACGACCACGCAACTGACGGTCTACACGACGGCTCTCATGGCGCTCAGTACCGATGATAGCAAGACCACCGCGCTCCTTAACCTCTTGCGAGAGCTTGATATCGGTACCACGACCCGCCATATTGGTAGCGATAGTTACCTGACCGCTACGACCAGCCTCGGCAACAATCTGCGCCTCGAGCTGATGCTGCTTAGCATTGAGGACGTTGTGTTTGATGCCACGAAGCTTAAGCATACGGCTTAGAAGCTCCGAAATCTCAACTGAGGTAGTACCCACCAAGACTGGTCGACCAGCACCCACCATCTTCTCGATCTCGGCAATAACGGCATTATACTTTTCGCGCTCGGTCTTATAAACCAAGTCGTCACGGTCATCACGGATAACCTCCTTATTTGTAGGGATAACCACCACATCAAGTTTGTAGATGCTCCAGAACTCCGAAGACTCGGTCTCGGCAGTACCAGTCATACCTGCAAGCTTGTGGTACATACGGAAGTAGTTCTGAAGGGTGATGGTAGCGAAGGTCTGCGTAGCATCCTCAACCTTAACACTCTCCTTAGCCTCGATAGCCTGGTGCAAACCGTCCGAGTAACGGCGACCCTCCATAATACGACCAGTCTGCTCGTCGACAATCTTTACCTTGCCCTCGATAAGCACATACTCCACCTCCTTCTCGAACATAAAGTATGCCTTAAGCAACTGATTCATAGTGTGTACGCGGTCAGCCTTGATAGAGTAATCGGCAAGAAGCTCATCCTTCTTCTGCGTGCGATCCTCGAGGCTTAACTCCTTATCCTGCTCCATCTCAGCGATGCGAGCACCGATATCTGGAAGCACGAAGAAGCCCTCCTCGCCGAAGCGCTTAGAGGCAACCTCGTGACCCTTGTCGGTCAAGATAAGGGTATTCATCTTCTCGTCGTGAACAACGTAGTTGTCGTCAGTAATCTCGTGCATACGACGCTCGTTGTCCTGCATATAGATATTCTCGGTCTTCTGCAACAACACCTTAACACCTGGCTCAGAGAGGAACTTAATCAATGCCTTATACTTAGGCATAGCCTTGTAGGCACGCAAAAGGAGTTTACCAGCCTCATCCATCTGACCCTCGTTGTAGAGACGCTT
>JAEIGA010005407.1_pt1 | contig 19539 bp, 25 predicted proteins | sample 9270691 | NCBI WGS metagenome assembly JAEIGA01 (sample SAMN17057246, study PRJNA624740) | gut metagenome | biome: biome; isolation source: fecal sample | host: Bos grunniens | place: China: Xizang | collected 2019 | reverse complement strand
GACGGTGAACGTTGAAGTCGTGCCGTCCGTGTAAGTGATGGTGTAGGTGTCAACGAGGCCACTGGTGGCGGTCTTGGTGACAGACACAATCCCGCGTCCGTCCTCGCCCTGCTCACCGCGGATAAAGATTTGCGGGTCGAGGTAGACCGCGCCCGCCTCGATACCGTCAGCGAGTACGCCCTCGGTCATATCGTCCACCGATTCCACGATGGCCAGTTGGCCGCTCTTAAACGCGCGCAAGTGTGTATCATCGTCCTTGATGATGGTGACCACTGTATCATAGAGTCCGGCCAATTCATTACCCGCTAACTGTATGGTGGCCACGTTGCCCTCGGTGGTGGGTGTGTAGCTATACACGCGTCTATTGCCGCGCAGCTGCACGGTGATACTGTCACCCTCATCGGGGGTGTAGTCAACGAGAACGACCTCGCCCTCGCCTATGACGTACACCTTGAGCGGGATTGCGAGAGCAAACGAGTTGCCTTGTACTATTGTCGGTAGATTAGCCATTGTTTCAGTGTCCTATTTTTTTTATTGCTATACGGTTGTTAACAATTTCGCGCTTGCAACAAGCGGCCACGGTGTTGAGGTACGCGAGACATTGCGCCTTGTAACCGTCAGCGGTCGCGAAAGCCTCGTTATATGCTTGCGTTTTGGCTTGTAGGTCTGCGCTATCGCTATATTGGTCGGCCTTGACCACAAAGTCAAAGCGGGTAGCCACTCCACCGCTTGAGCGCACCACGCGCGCATATGCGTAGTAGAGCAATGCCTTGCGGAGACCCGCGAAAATATGGCTATTTCCGCAGTTATCGGTGTATATGCCGCCCTGCCACAATGTGAGCGCGTCCGCATCATCGTTGTTGTTAACGACACGCAGCCACCAGTCCGCACCGATTGCGGGGATTATGTCGAGGTTCTGCGCCTCTTCGATGCAGCGGTCAACTAATTCGTCGGTTGCGCTGCATGGCCGGCACTCGCGCGCTATGTCCTCGCGCGTGACCATGAGCGCGTTGTCGTATTGTGTTGCGTTGATTGCCATATCTTATCTCTCCGTGTTATAAGTGAGTGGTTGGATTGTGCAGTCGATGCTTGGCAGATGTTCATGCCAAACCTCAAAAATCTTCGTTAAAGCGCGCTCGATGTATCGTTGTTCCTTGCTTACCAAACTCGCGTAATAGGTATAACAGTCGTGTATGGTTGTGCCGCTGAATCCCAGTTTGCCGTTGCGGATGCAGAGGAAAGGGTCTTGCTCAAAGGCGCAATAAATGCGCTCCACGACCGACTTATCCGTAACATCGAAATCTTTATCGAAATTCTTTGTGGGGAATTCCTTTATTTCGGGGATTTCCTCGTCATTTTCGACTGTGAGCGAGATAAGCACATTGCCAGTTTCATCGCCTTGGAACTGGGCGAGGTCTTCCGCGAACCCGCGAGCCGCGACCGCCCGGCGCACGGCCTCGTCCTCGTTGAGTGCTTGGCCTTTTTTTGTAATGACAAAAGCCGAGGCGAGAAAGTTGCAGCGCGTGTTGCGGAATTTTATATTGCTCAAACCCTCGTCCGTTGATAACTCCGTGAGTACGCGGTCGTATTTCGGTAGCGGGTAGCGGTCGCGACCCGCCAACGACACCCACATTATTTGACCTTTGTAATGGTCAATGCCGCCACTCGCGGCTATCTGCGCGCGCACAATGGCGGGGTCGGGGTTAAAGCGGTCGTAAGTCGTAATCGTGTCTTTCGAAACGCGCAGCACCTTGCCCGCGCGGGTGGTGCGCCCTTGCCAGTCGGGGTGGGTCACGATTTTGCCGATGTAGCCGCTATCATCGTCCTCAACCAGTCGGCAATTCTCAAACGGCACGTTTTGGATTTCTACGACCTTGCAATTTAGGTCATAGTTAACGTGCAGCGCGAACCCGCCATAAGTGGCTATGTCTTGCGCTATCGCGCTGACTATATCGTCAGTGGTCTCGCCATAGTGGTTGACCTCAAGGCCGTAAATAACCGCGTTGGCCATGCCCGCGCCCTCGATAAAGCGCGCGTATCTGTCAGCACATTGCGCGCCAGTGCTTGACGCGTCAAGTATGGCCTTGGCTTGCTGCGGGTAGAGGTTGTTACGGCCATAGGCTTTAATGCCCAGTGTGCCCAAATACCCCACATCGATGCGCTGCGGTGCTTTCTTTATTTTTTGAATGTTCATCGTTGAGCCTCGTTATTTGCGTTTTCTCGCGTTCTTTTTCTTTTTTGGGGTTGTTGGCCGTTTGGCTTCTTCCACGTTGTTAGGCGCGGCCTGTGCGCTTTCTGCGACCACTTTTGGCTCGGCCTTTGGCGGGAGGATTTCGAACCAGTCAGCGCGCTGCGGAAACTCGGCCAAAAACTGGCGCGCCACCTCGTCTGTAAGGTTGGCATTCGTGTAGTGGTTAGTGCCTACTTTGAGGACAACACCGCGCACAAGTCGCGATACATGGTTGTTTGCGTTCATCGTTTTTTTCGTTTGTCGATTAATGAATACTTGTATCTCTATAAGCGCGTCATTGATAACATCCTTGCATTTGCAGCTGCGCAGATGCTTGCCGCAAACTGCAAAGTATAGCGCATCAACTCGCGCCTTAAAATCAGCGAGGCCGTTGCTACATGGAGCAAGACCTCGCAATGCGGTTAATTCGGCTTGCGCCTCGGTTAGGGTCATAGGGCGGTTACTCGCATGGTGAGGTCGCGGTCTTGAGGCTATCGTACACTTGCTTTGTTGTAAAGATACTGCCGAGGGTCGCGCCCTCTTCGGTCATGGTCACCTGCCATCCGGCCAACGTGTCATCGTTGTACAACTCACGCACCGCGCCAGTGCAGTGAAGACCTGCCTCCCAACCGTAAATTTGCACATAGCTGCCCCCGCTTTTGTCGGGAATGAGCGCAACAAACTCGCCATTGAGCAGGGCGAACAACTGCGCTGCGGTGTCGCTATCTTGCTTGAGGATGGTGAACTGCACCGTGTTGGTCATGGTGTTTTGATACGTTCCCTCCACCATTTCCTGCTGCGTACCGTTAAACGGCTGCTTTCCGCTTTGGGTGATGGTGAAGGCGCGTTTGCCGCCACACTTGAGGCCAAACTGCACGATAAAGGGGTGGTCGGTCACTGGGTAGCGCGCGCCACTGTAATCAATATCCGCGCGGTTAATCAGTAGGCCGGAACTTTCCGCCCCCTTAACCGCGGGATTGTTGCAGTCGTTGCCAACGATGTTAGTATTAATTACAAAGTCACAAAGTGCCATGATTATTCACCCGCTAAAGTTTCGTATAAAGTCGAATCAATAAAGAGGCTACCCTTTGCGCTGCCTTCCTCGGTCATGGTGACGAGCCAACCCGCGAGGGTGTCATCGTTGTAGAGTTCGCGCACCATTGCGGAGGCGCGGAGGCCGACCTCAAGGCCGTACACCTGATAAGTGCCGTTATTGTTTTGTAGCACGGCTACGAAATCACCGTTCATGAGGCTGAAAATTGTGCGAGCTGTTACGTTGTCTTGGTTAAGAATAACGAACTGAACGGTATTGGTGAACGTGTTTTGGTACGTTCCCTCGGCCATTTCTTGCTGCGAGCCAGTAAACGGAGTTTTGCCGCTCTGCGTCACCTTGTAGGCCACCTTGCCGGTGTTGAGCGGCAAAGCGGTGACGGTGAAGGGGTCGTTCGCGTCATAGGTCACTCCGCTCATGTTGATGTCGCTGCGATTGATAAGCAAGCCTTGAGCCTTTGCACCCTTGACCATCGGGTTGTTGCAATCAAAACCCGCGATGTCGCTATTGATAAGAAAATCACATAAAGCCATATTATTTTCCTTTTTTTTGAACTTGTTAATAAAAATGGGTGCGTGGTGTGTCCACCACACACCCGAGAATTATTGGTGGGCGGGGGTCGAGTGCCTCGATTAGTAAGCAATCACGGCCATAGCCTCGTCAATCACCATAGCACCGAGTTTGTCGGCTGCATAAATGTGATTGAGCAGAGTAGTCTCATCGAACGAGATACGGAGCGAGGCAAACTCGTCAGCACCATTGACACCAAGGGCGAGGTTGCGCTCGGTGGTGTAGATGGCGCGGTGAGGCGCGTTGTAAGCGGTTGCAGTGCCTTCGTAGCCTTGGATAATCTCGTCAAGCATAGGCACAACGCGCAAGCGGATGCCGCGGTAAGTGGTCTCGCGAATGCCCGCAAAGAGGCTTGTCCAGTGCAGTTCGCTGCCATAGAAGGTCTTCAGCAGCTGCGCCTCAAGACCATCGGCAAACGACTGGGTGACGTAGATGATTTGGTCGGTCTGCTGACGCAGGGTGGGCGAAGCATTGTTAATCATTGCGTCCAGTACATCGACTGCCTCACTTGCAATACCGCTCATCTGCGCGGCCTTGGTGGCTTGCGCATTGGCGGTAATGGTCACGCGGGGAGTAGTGCCGGCAGTCACACCTGCATACAACTGATTGAAGAAACCGTTAATGAGGGTGAAATAAGGCACATCGGTTGCGTTGGTGATAACACCACCGTTGGCAACATCGGTCGCGTTCTTGTCGCCGAAGAATGCAAGACGGATGTACATCTTCATGATGGCCAGTTCAAGACGCGGAACGACAATTTCATCGAGGTAGTCGTTAGCTGTCATGTCGGCAATGTCAGTGCCGTTGTTGAGGGTGTACTTGACGAGGGTGCTTTCCACATCGGCATAGCAAAGTTGCTCGGCAATCTGCCATGCGCCAATATCCCAAGTTTTTTCACTGGTATTGATTGCGTCATTTCCCCATATGGGCGAGCAACCAGTGTTAGCCGTGCCAAGGAGGCCAAACTCACCAACAATGCCGAGTTTATCTCCGTTGTACACGTTGCGGAAGATGTTGACAAGCGAGCCAATGCGCTCTGCGGTCAACACATCTTTGAAAATAAGTCGCGAAATCTCGCGTACCGCCCCATTATCAGGGGTGATTTGGGTAAAATCTAAACCTACGGATGCCATAATGTTATATCCTTTTTTTAATTGTTAATTACTTGTTGTCTTTGCGCGCGGCTTTCGCTTTGCGATATTCGGCAAAACTCATTTTCTTGCTCTTCTGCGTTGTTTTGTCGAGGTTGTTGTCGGGGGTTTCGCGCTTGTCTACTGTGCCAGTGCTGCGTACGTTCTTGAGCCATTCCATGCCTCCCGCAACTGCCACCATGTTGAGGATTTGGCGGTCGGTGTCGCTCTTGGCATTGGTTTTAGCCTCTTCTAACTCTTGGCGCAGACGGTCGATTTCTGCGTCCTTTTCTGCGATTTCCGCTTTGAGACGGTCAATCTCTGCGTCTTTTTCGCTCTCCACCTCATCGGGTGTGGGTTCGGTCTCCTCTCCTCGCTCTGCCGTCTCTTCGACCTCTTCCTCGGCAGGGCGAATCTCGCTAATGACACCATCTTCTACGATGATAGTCGAGCCAACGGGCATGAGGTACTCACCATCGCCCGAAAGCACCACATCACCGACCACCGGCTCGCCACTCTCTTTTTCAAGTTCGAGGGTTTTGCCGTCAGCGGTCTCGAGGGTCATTGCTTTAATGTCAAGTGCATTGCGAAATGCCTTGAACGCTGCGTTTACTCTTTCGCTAAATTTCATTTTTTTATCTACGATATTAGGGGTTTTATTTTGTGCCGAAATCGGCAATATCTCTTCGGCAATAAAACCTAACTCGATAGCCTTTGCCACATTCATTGGCTTGTCTTCGTCCATCAGCGCGGCCAATGTGTCGCGGTCTGCTCCAGTGCGCTCGGTGTAAATATCGAGGAACTGGTTACGCACATCCTCAAGGGTGTCGGCTATCGCGCCTACGCGCTTACTGTCTCCCTCGACAAACCCGCTGATGTAGGGATTGTGAATGAGGATTGACGCGTTCGGGTGCGCTCTGCGCAAGTCCTTACGCGCGGCAAGCAGTAGCAGGGTTGCGGAACTGCTACACTCGCCAATCACCTCGGCAGAAATAACCTTGCCACTCGCCCGCAATGCGTCATACATCGCGAGTGCTTGGTCGGTCATGCCGCCGCGGCAGTTGATAGTTAGGTTTATGTCGTTATCGTCCGCGGGGATGTCGGAGATAAACTGGTCGATGTCTTGAAAAGACATTCCCGACAAGCCGCCCCAAGCCATAAAGGCCTTGCATTCCTCGTCAACGATGTCGCTATATACTTTTAATTTTGCCATTGCATTTTTATTTAAATTCTGTGGCAAAATTACACACGGTTATACACTTTTCTGTGCTCGTCGGCCTACTAATTGCGGCAAGTGGTATTACCACACGCAAAAAACCGCCCCTGCATCACTGCGGAGGCGGTAGCAACTAAATAACAAAACAAGATTGTTTATGAAGAAATAAACTACTTAACTTCTTCGTCCAACAAGCGCACTATAAGGCGCACCATGCGCTCGCTATAGCCGTGTTTCTCGCCCACGGCTTGCGCCACCCATCGCACCTTGTTGCCCTCGGCCACCAGTCGCTTGTAGTCTTCGTAGATGGGCAGATAGGCAATGTAATTGCCGCTTACTCCGTTGCGGTGCAGCCTCCGCAACATGGCGAGGTTGTCTTTTATCAGTTCGTATATGGTCATAGTGTCGCGCGGTCATTCATCACGATTACTTGTCGTTGGCCTCGGTTGATGTCCTCGACGCTGACCACTGGCGCGGGGAGCATCGCCACACCGCGGGCGAAAGCGCGGGCGAGCATATCCTCGCCATTGACCGTGGCCGCGCTCTGCTGCACTTGTATCGGCACACCGCCGCCTAACTGGTTGAGCGAGGACAACAACCCGCCAAACATGGCTGTTGTATTGGCATTCATAATCGATTCGCCATTGCTCACGCGGATAGGGATTGAATCGCTTGTCGATGTTCCCGCGCCACGGATATAGCCGCCAGTGGCAAATTTGGCCTTGTCGAGTGATTTGAATGCTTGCGCCATTGCCACGGTCACCGCGGTGATAGATGTGGCAATCTGTGCTATCAGCTGCCACGGAGTGACTGCATTCGAACCCGCCTTGACCGCGTTCGCGATGGCCACCGCCTGCGAAATCATTATCTCGCCCAACGCGAGGAATTTCTGCGCTGCGAGCATTTCCTTGTTCTCGTCAGCCACACCCTCGACTAACTGGCTCATCGCGCCCACCATCTGCCCCGCGGCTTGCAGTTTCGAAATCTCTATTTCCTTTTGTTTGTCCGCGTAGGTCTGCTCGATTTCGGTCTGCTGCTTGCGGTATTTCTCGATAATGGCGGTGCGCATCTGCTCCCACCATTCTTTGCGTTGGGTTTTGGCCTCCTCGTTGGCCTCCAGTTCGGCCAGTTCGGCCTGCTCTTGCAGTTTGAGGATGTTCAGTTGCCATTGCATCTGTTCGGCACTGCCGTCCTTTGCGCCCGCGAGAATCGCATCAGCCAGTTCTTTGCCCTCTTTGGCAACGCGCGCGGCCTGCTCGGTTTCTTGTTTCTTGATGTTCGCAAAGAAGTCGGCCAATGCCGCCTCGCGTCGCTTTTGGATGTCGGCCAATGCCGTGTCGTAACCCGCAAGCGCGTCTTCCATGCCTTTCTTTGTGTACTGGCTGCGGTCACCGTACTGGTCGAGAAACGCCGCTTTCTCGGCATTGAAGAGGATGTTTATCGCGCGGATGTCCTCTTTCGACTGCTCTTCCAATGCCTTGCGTCGCAGCTCACCGCCCTTGTTGATGAGCGCGGTCAGCCGCTTGTTAAATTCGTCTTGTTCTTTCTCCGCGTCGGTCTTGCCGCCCTTGCCGCCGCCCTTGCCGCCGCCCTTGCCGCCGCCGCTACCGCTGGCGGATGTGCCGCCGCCAGTGGCCGCGGTGCCGCCGACATCGCGACCGAACACCGCCGACTCGTTGATTTTGGACAAACGCGAGTTTACTGTCTGTTGATAACCATCGCTGAACGCGTTGCCGATTTCAACGCCGACATCGCGCGCCGACGCGAGGTTGTCCTTGAACCCCTGCACCAATGCCTTGCCCATCTTGTCGATACCGGCTTTGATTGTTTCCCACGAAAACGTAACAATACCTTTCAGCACGTCACCCAAACCCGCGAACAGTGTCACCGTGGACTTGAATCCAGCGATGATGCCTTTTATTACGCCCTTGATGATGGCCCAAATCACTTTGAAAACCGTGCCGATGCCTGCGATGGCTGAACGCAGCACCATGCTCTCGTTGTACCAGTCTACAAAATAGTTGTATGCTTGTATCACCCACTTGACGATTTGGACGAGTCCCTGCTTGACAAACAATGTAGCACGCTTCAAACCCTCGGCAAAACCCTCTTTCGTAAGGTCGAACAACGACGCGAAAAGGGTGTTAATCTCTTGATTCTTGTCGACGAGTTGGTCGTTGAGTTCGCCCCATTCGCCGGTCTTCGCTTTCACCTCATCCAACCCAGTGCTGATGTTGGCAAGTTCGGCAACGAGTTTCGAACCGCCTTCCGCGGCTTGACGGCCAAAAACGGCCTGCATGGTTTCACCCACGACTTGCGCTTGCGGCGGCAGTTCTTGAATCTTCGCACTCACTTGTTGAATCACGTCGAACGTGTCTATCTCGCCCTTGTTCAGTTGCCCGACAATGCGGTCTGCATCCAACCCGATGGCGTTCAAAGCGGCTTTTGTGTCGCTGCTCATGCGGCGGATGCGTTGGTTCGCTTTGGTTATCATGTCGAGTCCTTGCTCGCTGAAAATACCCGAACGTGTCTGCGCGATGATGGCCACCATTTTGTCGGCTGCGAGTCCCGCATCGTTGAACGCGGGTGCGTACTGCTTGACATTCTGCAAGAAGTTGCCGCTATCGTCCGCGCCTGCCTGGAATCCATCACGCAGGACGCGCATCGCCTGCTGGGCGGTCATACCGTATTGCGATGTGAGCGTGTCGACTGTGGTCAACACTTCTTTGAAATCTTTGTCGTAAGTGTCCGCAATCGCTTGTATCTCGCTGCGCACTTGCACCAGTTCATCGCCAGTCACATTGAGGTACTCTTTCGTTAATCGCGTGGCCTCGGCGATGGCCTTGTTGTACTCAAACAAACCCTTGAACGCCATTACCGCGCCGGTGATGCCCGCGAGAATGAGAAACACCGGGTTGGTCATCAATGTCATCAGCGCGCGCCCGAACGCCTTGATTGCGTTGCCCATAGTGCCGAGTGTGGCAGCGAAGCCGCCGCCCGCCGCACTGTTGATGGACATAAGCGACGCAGCAAACTTGCTGTTGCCGAACACAGCGTCGTTAATCGCGCCCTCATAGTTGCCCACGTTTCGGTAATACCTTTCCGTTCCATATTCGGCCTCTTTGATTTCCTTTGTGGTCGCTTGTATCTGCGCTTGCAGTTTGCCGCCTACGTTCACATTCTCCCGCTCTGCCCGCGAGAGGCCATCGTATTGCTTTGTGAGGTTGGCCAACTCCGCGCGCAGCTGACGCAGCGAACCCTGCTCGGTGACTTGCGCCTTGATTTCGTTCTGCGTTTCTTTTTGCAGCAACCGCCGCTCGTCTTTCAGCACTTTCGTGCGTTGCTCAAGGTCGATGTTCGCTTTGGCGAGTTGTTGATTCTGCGCGGTCAGTTGAGCGGCATTTGCCGCACCGTTGGCCATCGCTTTATTGTTCTCCTCGATGATGTCGTTGTTGGCCTTGATGGTGCTGTTGTTCGCGTTGATGGCGTTCGTGAGGTTCAAGATGCCATTGATAGCCTTGTCCGCTTGTATGTCAACGGTCAGTATTCTGGTGGTCATGTTGTCCGCCATGATGTCGTTCTCCTATATCTTTACAAGTCTGAGTTTGTATGTGTCGTATTTCTCGGTGGCGATGTCCACCACTATAAATGCGCTCGCCAGTTGCTCGATGTACACTGGCCGCGAGAGGTCGAACTCAAGCAAATCGAGGATGCCGAGCCGCGCCTGCACCTCGACCACCTTTGGACGCGTCACCAGTTCGACATAGTTGGCGTAACACTCCGCGATGATGGTCGCGAAGTCCTGGCCGGTGTTCTTCAGCCCCAACGTGGCGAGGTCGAACCCGCAGATGTAGTCACCCGCTTTGTTCCACTTGCATTTGTAGCGCGGCGGGTTCTCTTCTTCCTCGTCGATGTCGGTAATGATTTCGACTTCCCATTGCTTGAAGTAGTCCAGCCGCGGCACTTTGAACTTGCTTTCGAAAGCGGTCTTCTCGGCCTCAAGTGTTTCGTTGTCGCAGTAGATGACCCCCTCGGCGGTGTACGGCAGATTATCGTCATCGTTCTCGACATGGGTGTACACGTTCTTGCGCGCCACATCGTCGATGGTCATCCCGATGGATGTCACACCGAGCGACTGCAACCGCTGCGGTTCTTTTGCGAGTATCTCGTCGATGGCCGCGAAGTGGATAGAATCGGGTTTGGCCACACTGCCCACGATGCACGCGCCGGTGTGCGCCATGATTTCCTTGAGATAGTCCATGATGCCCACGGCGGGGTAGTTGCGGACATGGCTATACTGGTCACCTACGCGCGCGTCTTCGGTGTCGGCCAGTTCAAAATCGCATTTGATGTCGTGTATCGGGGTGACCCCCTCCGGCCAATATCTTTCGTTTCCCATCAGTTCCAGAAACGGCAATGTCCCTTGATAACTCACGTTGTAGAAATTCACATCGACCGTCCACGTTCCGTCACCGTTGTCGCGCGCGTTGACCACCCATGTATCGTCCACGGTGCCGTCTCCCCACTCATATGGTTCGGGCGCGTTGCCGATGGTGACCGCCGCCGCGTTGACCCATTCGGCGTGGAAACGCACAGCGAAGTCGTGGTTCGCGCTGCCATAAACGCGGTACTTGCCGAAAGCGACCTTGCCGATGGTGTATTCGGGGACATATATAACGCCTTCAGGTGACGATGTCATCATACGCGTGTAAATCACCTCGTCCGCGATGGTGGGGTTGTCGCTTTTCGGGTCTGCCCACCCCCACACAAGCCGCCGCGTGTGGAACGCGTCGGGTAGGTCTACATCCACCGACACGAAGTGGCAAGTCACCACCTCGTCCTTGCACTTGATATTGAGCGAGGTCAGCGGGTGCGTCAGCTTGACAAGACGCAAGTAGATGGTCGGGTCGTAGGTGAACGTTATGCCGTACACTTGCGCCACCTTGTCGAGGATGGCTTTCGCGGTGGTGTATGGTGACTGCCACGGATGGCGCGTGGCAACGACCTTGCTTTCGTCGTCAAGTTCGTCGTAAATTTCCTCGGTCATGCCGCTGCGGTAGTTAACACCGTTGTTGCGTTGCAGTGTCCACCACTCGCCCCATGTCTCGTCCCAGTGTTCGCTCAACGGCAGGTCGCAGAGTTTCAAGTTCTCGCGCTTGATTTCGTCAAAGACATCGAGCAGGCCCCAAAATAGGTTAAGACTGTAACCTTTCTCGTCAACGGAGTTCAGCACCGCGCGCCCATCGACGAACAACGGCACACCGTCAACGTACAACGACGCTGGCAGATAGCGGTGCGTCGACTTGCCCGCCGTGTCCGCGTCCACGACATAAGCCAACGCAAGCGCGTTGTCGTTGGCCATCGTGCGCGGCAGGGTCACCGAGTAGGAGTGCGCGGTCATCACTTTCGTTACATCCGCAAGGATGTTGGACGCGACCTTGATTTTTATCTCGTCGGCTGGCATATCCACCGCCACGCCATTGATGTATAACTGTTGCATGATTCACCCCCCCGTTAGAATTGTTGCACATCGTCGGTCGGCAATGCCAGTGTCAGCGACACGGAGAATATCGGCCTGCGCGGGTCGCACTCCATCGTGGCCTCGTTGATGTTGACACGCGTCCATAAGCCACCGAGGAATGCGTCAACCGCGGGCGCACTGGCGAGCGTCTTGACCCAGTCGTAGTGTGCGATGGGGATATTATCGTCACCGATGGACAATGTTTCGCTCGCGCTGATGTTGCCCCACTGGTCGCGGCCTCGCTTGTAATCGTCGACAATCAGTTTCAGCGGCTGCGGCAGCTGCCATGTCGACGATGCCGCCGCGCCGTAGTGACGGCCAGCGACCACGAACTTGCGTGTGTTGATGTTGCCGTCCGTGTCGAGCCACCGCAGTTTCACGATGTTGTCGCGTCGGCAGTCGTTGCGGAAATGGTAGTGGACGGTGCTGAACGTGTACTCCTCGATACCGTTGAAGTCCGCCGAATCCACCTCGATGTAAAAATCACCGTCGGGTTCATTCGCCAAAATCTCGTTTATGTTCACCCAGTTCTTGTTGAAGTCCACCGGCGCGCCGTCAATGTCGTAGTTCGATGCAGCGTCCACACTGCACCATGTCTCGCCGTCGGGGTCATAGTCGCGGTAGATGTCGGTCACCGCCGCCACCTTTGGCGCATAGTTGCCGAAGATGTAACGCACATCCAACTCGGTGGGCGCGTCTTCGCCCTCGGTGAGGGTGAGGTGCAACGTACCGCGGTAGTTGTTGCCCGCGCCGCTGCAATCAAGCGGGTTGTTGAGCGTGTTAGACCCCATCACACCCGCGCGGATGAGCGGCAGAATGGACACCACCGCCGCGCCATTGGCATCAAGTGTGACGGTCATCGAGTGCGTTCCGTCGCTGACGGTGATTTTAGTTCCCGCGTTCGTGTTGTCACCGTTGAACATCAGCACCGCGTAACTGTACGCAAGCGCGACCACCGGCGCGACCACCGCGACTCCGCTGGCCATCACCGCGCTTTGTATGTTCGCCACCGAGGTCGGGATGACCATCGGCGCGTCCGCTATTGTCGTGTTAATTCTCGTTTCAGCCATTGTGTTATCTCCTATGTTTGTAGTTAGTTCCTTGCCCACTGGTCAATCACCACATCAACCGCAGCCGCCTGCACTTTGGTAATCTTCTCGCCGATGTCGAGCAGAGCCTCGTTAATCAGTGTGTCGTAGACATCCAGCCGCCTGCCCTCGCGATGGACTTTCGTGCCGCGGCGGATGATTGACATGGCGATGGCCGCGACAGTGCGTTCGTGTTGTTTGGCCTGCCCGAAGTTCAACCCTTTCGCCATCGCCCAGTCGCTGATTATCTGCCGGAACTCGTCGTACGTGCAGCGAACGCCGGTGCGACCAGTCCATCGCGATGAGCCGTATTGCAGCGCGCTGAAGAACGCGCGCCCCTCAAGCACCACCTTGCTGCCGTCCACATACACCCGCAGCGAGTCCTGCGTGCGGCCACTGGCGCGCAGTCCCTTTGCGGCGATGGCCTGCCGTATGTCATCGCGCAGCTGCACGATGCGGTTGTACACCGTATCGGTCAGCGCGTTCGACATCTCCGCGGTATTCATATGCAACATCCCGCGCGCTCTTTGAGTTCCAACGTGACGCGAACCCCCGCCATGTTGGCATCGAGGAGGTCAAGCACGATGTTGTACTCAAGTATGCCGTTAAGCGGCTCATATGCCCCGCAAGCATCGAGGCGAACGATGTAGGCTTTCGCCACATCGAGCATCTCGTCAATGATTGCGCCCACCTCGACACCGTCAAAGTCGAGGTCACAATGTTTGAGAACCGCGAATATGGCGGTTCGCGAGGTGCGCACCACTGGCGAGAATGTCGTATCGATTTGGCCGTTTGTGGGTAGGGTTTCCACCACCACCGTGTCACCGAGTTTCAGTTTATCCGCGTGGAGGTTCACGCGTCCCCACTCGTCGTAGATGTATCTGCACCCCATGTCGAGGGCAATTTGTTTGGTCGGTCGGTTCATTTTATTTCTTCCTTGTGATTATTTGTCGGTATCGTTTTTCGAATTCGCCTTGTTCGTGGTCTATCTTCATACATTGGAAGATTCGCGCCCAAGGTGTATTAAACACATCTTCGTGGTCGATGATGCCCATTCTCCGCGCGTACCAGTCCACGATGCCGAACGCGCCGAAGTCGAGTTTATCCACGCCCGCCATCTGTTCCTCGGCAGTGTTGCCGGTGTTCAACGACTGGAAGAGTTTGCCGATTCGCTCCATCTCGCGCTGCACCATGTTCACCACACCCAGCACATCAACCGCAGGGCGCGAGGCCACGCGCTCGGGTGTGTATCCAGTGAGTATCGACACAAGCGTACAACAAGTTTTGAGGTAGTCACGTTGTTGACCTGCGTTCTGCAACTGCGTCAGCACCCCGAACGTGACCATCTGCAAGTCTTTCGGGATGTCGGCCTTGCCGAACTTGGTGGGCGGGTCAATCAAGACAAGCCGCTTGATTGTTTCCTCGGTCATGTAAGGCATGAGCAAAACGAAATGAGCGAACGGCAACCGCAAGCGGTCGTGTCGCATTTGCTGCGCGCGTTCGTGATTTCGCTTCATGCGTGTTCTAATTCGTTGTATGCGTCGCGTTGTGTCCATGTGTGTTGTTTATCGTTTTAGTGATTATCGTGCGGGAGAGGGCAGGGAATTAGCAGATATGCCCCATGTGGAATGTCGGCACGTTTAACTCCCGCCTCGCTTGTAAAAACGTGGTCACACCGTAGCGCAGCGCGTCCAGTGCGTGGTTATACTTGTCGACTGGCTCGTTGACGTAGCCGCCATTGAGCGCGTCACGTTTCCATGAGTAGTTTCGCAGTTCGTCAATCATGCCGAGCGAGGCCTTGGTCACGTTAACCTTGTAGGCTTGCACCGCCGTAATTCCCGCGGTCACCGAGCCTTTGCCCTTGGCCACCGGCACTGCACGATAGCCGCCAATGTTGTTAATCTCCGCGATGCTCTTATGCTCCGCGCTATCGCAGACGATTTGCGCGTTGCGCTCAATGCGCGCGCGTTGCAGGGTCTGCACAATGTCACCGTTGAGCATGGCGGTGTCGTACGCGAGTTCCTGGCACCACAATTCCCCGCCCGCCAAGCGGACGCGGATTATGGCCGTGGGGTCGTTCGTAAACCCAAAGTCGATGCAGACAAATTCGCGCTTGTATGCTGCGGGCAACTCGTCCACGATTGCCCAGTCGGTGTAGACCAACCCCTCGACCGAACCAGTCTCACCGAGGCCGTACACGCGCCACCAGTTGGTGTCGTTTAGGTTGCTCTCAATCTGGGCAATCTGCATCGGTGTGAGGTGCGGGTTATCTTTGTAGGTCGAGTGGATAAGTGCCACCCCCTGCTTGCCGATGAGGTACTCGTCAACCCAAAAGCGGCTGCGGGGGTTGTAGTCCAACAAGATAGCCTTGCGCGTACGCACGGCCAACTGGCGGTATATCTCATAGGGGATAAAATAACACTCGTTCACGAAGAGGTAATCGCGCGCCGAACCGTGAACCTTGCCCTCGTTGTCCGCGCTAAAGAACTCTATGCTGCTTTGCGTGGTGGGAATGGTATAGACTTTATCGGTCGCGTTGTACCATGCCTCTTGCCAGTCGTTGCCCACGATGCTTTTAAAGTCGCGCATTGCGCCACGTTTGAGGAATGGCATCGTCTCGCCCACCACCGACACCATGAGGCCGCGCTTGTTGGTGATTAGCCAGTGGCATAGCTGCAACAACGACCACGTTTTGCCTGAACGTGTGCCGCCTTTATTCACGACCACGGTATTATCCCGCAGGGCGATAGCGGTCGCGTTGAATATGTTGCCCACCTCACAAGTCATCCAGTGCCTCCTGCGCTTGTTGGTTCACTCCGTTGTAATTGACATTGATAACCACCTCGCCCGCTCCGTCCTTGGGCAATTCGCCCGCCAACTGCGCGAGTGTCTTGAGCGCGTTGTGGTCTCCGTCCTTGAGGATGCGCTTTAGAACGGACTTTAAGGCCGCGTACCGGGTAGGCAATTCCGCTCCGCTTTTCTTATCCTTGACCAGTTCATCGAGGACGATTTTAGCGAAATAACGAAAGTCCTTTTTCTCGCGCTTGGCCGCGCCGCTCGCGATACCACCTTTTCGCCCGCTTTCTACCGCTTTTGCACCGCTTTTAAACTGGGTGTTTTTGCTTATTTCGGTAATATTAGCCATCTTTCGCTCGCTCCTTTTGCGCCTCACATTCAACGTGCCGCTCCTCACGTTTGATGCTCTGCCCTTTGTACATACCCGCGCCCATTTCGTCAATCTTGGAGAATGGGAGAATAGGCACGGTTAGTTTGTCCTTGTATTTCATATCGAGGAAATAAATATATCTCAACATATAGCCTTGCATAAATTTACCCCCCCCTCTTATGTAATCCGCTCTTGTATAACGCTTTGTAGGGTCTAAACCGCACATTTTATCGTACCTTGCTTTTGTTGTTGGTCTTTGCAAATCCAACGTTAAACCTGCAACGGCAGAACCATCAGGCATTAAAACAATGGTTTTGTTAGGGTTTATCCCAGTCAGCACAAAATTGCTTGCACGATATATTGTGCCATCACCACATTGTGTGCCATCGGCAAACGAAACAACCCACTTAATATGTGGTGCTTGTTTCTTGATTCGGCGCAGTGCGTAACCAATGCAATAACTTTCAGCATTGCGGGGCAGGTAATCATCAAATGCCATTCGGTTAAGTTCAATAAACTCATTAAACCCAGTACCCTCCACAAGACCAATTACTTTTCGTTTGTCCATACTCGGCCCAAACGACATAACACCATGTAACTTGCCGCCAAGAAAGCAACCGAAATGCAGTTGTGAGTTGTTTACAACCTTCCCCGAATAATGGTGTGCCTTAACGAAAGGTATTGCCACGTTAGCAGGGATAACTTTTATTACTATGTCCTTACACTTGCCCATTGCCTTACGATATTATATAATTTATTCCCGCTTGAACTTGTATTTCCAAAGCTTTCGCCTTCTTCTACCATTTTCAACGCGCTCTCAATGACTTCTGCTTGTTTGGGGGCAAATTTAAAAGACATGGTTTTAAATGTTTGGTCACCATCGGGTAATGTAAACTCATCGCCATATTGCTCACTCTCATCAAGCACAACTCCCCACCCGCTTACATCGAGGTCATACTCGGCCTCCACCTCGGCAATGGTCTCTGCATCCCACTCAAGGTCAGCTGCAGCCGTGGCATTGTCGGCCAGTGCCATCTCTCGCCCCTGCTTGGTGTCGAGGTCTATGTCGGTGCGCTTGACTGCAATAATCTTCGTGCCGTCCGTTTCCACAATCTGCACATCATCGAGGCCGATTTGCGCGGCCACCTCGACTACACCGTTACCGCCAATTATGCGGTTATGCTTGTCGATGAGGATAGACCGCCCCGCGCCATTGTTGCGCAGGGATTTCTCCAGCAAGGCCATACCGAATTCGGTGTGCTTGTTGAAGTTTTTGTCATCGAAAGTGAGGTCGCTCACTTTTGCGTTTTTTACATTTGCCATAACTCTTTGTATTTTCTTCCTGCAAAGGTACAAATTATTACGCGGTTACACAACTATTCGCGGTCGATTGTGGAAAACTTTTTTTCGGTGGGCGGCTGCGCCATGTACCAGGCCACACATTCGCGGAACTCATCAAACGAGCGGACGAGGATATACATATACCCCTGCCGCTCGATTTCTACTTGCCATTGCCGTTGGTATGGTGATTGCCGGCCTTTCTCGGTCTTCATCTCAATCTTCAACCCGAACCAACCACCGCGGGCGATGTTGATCTCAAGGTCGGCCACTCCGCGCACCGCGCCCTCGGCCTTGATGATTGCGCCGGTGACGGCTGAACGCGCGCCACCGTTGGGAACTGAATTGAGCAGGTTGGCTACTTTGGGGTATTGCAGCCGAAACCAACGGACGCAAGCAATCTGCAATCTGCTTTCGATATTTCGCATTTGTTTTTCTCCGTTGATTATTTTGAAAACTAAATTTATGGAACACTAATTTAACGTTGGCTGTTCTTCGGGGTGAACCGCGGGCAGTCCTTGCCCACGCCGTCGCAGTTCTCGTTGTATCCGTCGGCGCGGCAGTAGTGGTAGGTTGCCACGCCCTCGGCGAACGCGGCCATGTATGCGTGCGCGCAGTTGGCGCAGCCGTTGGCCACATACGGTACGAACGCGCGGCAGTTCATCGGGTCTTTCGGTTGAATGCGGCGGCGCAGAAAGTCCACGTATTCGGGACGGATGTACATCTGCCACCGCCGGCACTCGCGGCTGCGCGGACAGTTGTAGTTCACGCACACCGACATATCTTGTTCCTTGTAGTATGCCATAACTTTGAATGTTTTTAAGTTGGTTAGAAAAATATTGTCGCTTGTTGCGGCATCTCTTCCAGTGTGTCGGGGTCGATGGTGTGCCAGTAGCTGCCCTTTCCCCTCGTTCCTGGGGCATCGTTGAAGAGGCTGGGAACCGTTTCGTAACCGACCACTTTGTCGTGATTGTCGCTCACGGCACGGTGGTGTTCGACATACCACCCCTCGACCCAGTTGCCCAGCAGGTCTTTCGCCTTGTATCTCTTTGGCCTCATCGCTCGACTCCTTTCTTTCGCTTGTTATCGCAGCCGTTGCCGTCGCAGGGAATCCATTGGTCGCCCTGCTTGCAGTAGTGGTACAACGTGTCGCCACCTTTGAATGTAAATGCTTCGTATCTGAGGCAGCCTCGGCAGGTTCTTATCTTGCTCATAATCAAATCAAATTTTCAAGTGAATATTTAAGCGCAGCCTCAACAGCGGCCTCATAGGTGGAAAAATCCTCTTGCTCGAAATAATGCTCTCTTGTGGTGATAGAATACCAATAACTCACTGGCTTGAGTGTGGTGAGCCACGGATTAATCACAATATAGACACCTTGCTCCCTCAGCCATTTCATAGCAAGTGCATGAGTACAGGTATTGATGGCTTCACTTGTCCCATCATTATTGTGCTTTGGAACGTAGTAATAGAATTCATTAAACCCTTTCTCCTTTAGCAGTTTTGCCACTTCATAAGAGCAATAATCTTCGGTAATCATAGTTCAATCTTTAATTTCGTTTGTTGTTATTGTGCTAAAATCTCCATATGGTTTGAGGTCAACAAAGTTATCACATTCGTCATCTTTCGGGTGGAAAACGCCATACACTTGGGAGGGGTCTTGGATGGTGCCAAGCCACCAACGCAAGCACTCAAGCCGCAAAGGGCAGTTGTCGTTGTCGCAAGCAGCAACATCTGTATTGTGGTAGTTCATATCTCAATCTCCTTTTCAATTCCAAACAATTTAAAAGCACTCTGCAACTGGTGGATGTTGCGAACGGCAATCCGCTCGGTGGGTAGGCCACCTCGTTCGCTATCTTCATACTCCACAAGCCACCATCCATCGGGATACTCGGTCACATACACATCGTAATAATCCGCAGTAAGGATGTATTGCACCACCCCGCCCTGCTTGCGTTGCTTGAAGCCGTTCTTCAGCAGTATTTCGGGTGTGAGAGGGATTGGTTCAAACATCTTCGTGATTGCGCCATCCACGGTGATATACCCATCGTGGTGTATCTCCTCGACTTTCGTCATCTCCTTGTCGTTGATAGGGTCGGTGAGTTGCACCCAATCGCCAATCATCAAATCTATTGCTTTCATATTCCAAAATCTTCTTTAAATTGTTCAATGATATTTTCTGTATGACACCAATTTGCTCCAAATAATGTTGCGTTTCTCTCTAACCAT
>JAEIGA010005406.1_pt1 | contig 19543 bp, 18 predicted proteins | sample 9270691 | NCBI WGS metagenome assembly JAEIGA01 (sample SAMN17057246, study PRJNA624740) | gut metagenome | biome: biome; isolation source: fecal sample | host: Bos grunniens | place: China: Xizang | collected 2019 | reverse complement strand
GGGTCCACCTGTTCCCATCCCGAACACAGAAGTTAAGCACATGTACGCCGACAATACTTGGCGGGCGACTGCCCGGGAAGATAGGTAACGCGAACACAAAACCTCACAGCTTTGGCTGTGAGGTTTCTTTTTTGCTTGATTTGTCGATGGAATATATTATAATGTAATAAATACGATTGAAAAGAAGGGAATTTATGGGCAGGCGGATATTTGAAGAGAAAAAGTACAATCTGCTGGGCAGGATTTTGCCGCTTCGGGAAACAGAATACGAGATCCCGGATTTTCGCAAGGCCGGTTTGATCCGCAAAGCGGAGACGGCGCTTGCGCAGGAAATCCCCATTTTGCTGGCCAGCGATTATATGCTGTTTTGCTAGATAGCGAGTTGAATGAAGACAATAATTACATTAAGTTATATTGTAAGGACGGAAAACTTGATGTAATGAATTTAGTTTCAGCAAAGAACTTCATTAATGAAACGTTTGAAGGCGGATTTATTGATGTTATTTTTTAATTTTATCTAATATTTATGATGGGCTCTAGAATGGGCCCTTTTTTATTTTTACATATATGGAAAGACAATTACTTAATATTGGTAATCACATGTTTGTTTGTGATAAGATTGATAATTCTGAATTAGATAATATAAATTCTAAGGCATCATTCGTTATGCTTAGAAACTTTAGGTTAGATAATGAAGCTATTATCGATAATGATGTTTATATAGTTGAAGAAGATTTATTAGATTCTATTGCATTCCCTATTCCAAATCAAATTAATAGATATTCAACAGATATAAATAAGTTTTTCCAATTAAGTAATGAGAACGTATATAAGTTCTTTAATGCTGATCATTTAGAAAGAAAACTAAAGTATGATGTTTTGCGGATTTATCACCCAAATACCAAGGTACATAATATAAATATGCTTGTATATTTGGATATGATGGTTTTAGGTATACATTTTCATTTATACTGTAGACCTTGGAAAAATCATGCGTCATATTCTAATTCAGAATTTAGAATAAACAAATCTATTTATAGTGAATATATAGAAATACGAATTCCTAATATTAGGGACTTATTTAGTAAAGAAACATTCATTAAAGAAAATACAAATTTCCCTACTGTATCTAATCAAAATTATAATGGGTTAATAGATAAAGATAATTATATGTCTACATTCTTATTTACTATACCGTTTTCAGTTAGTGGACAAAATAAGATGTACTTAATGGATAACACATATAATTCACCTATAAATTATGTAAGATACCCCATAAATATAACATTATTTCCATATTCATCGATAGATGATAACTTATATATAGCTGACGAAGAACTAGAATCTAATTCGGATGTATTTGTTATAAATACAGATATGGACATACAGAGTTTTTTAGGGTTTAACGATAAAGACCATGTTGTAGTTAAAATGAATTTCTTATACCCTAAAATGGATATGTTTGATTCTGTTTTGGATGCATATGAATATTATAATAGTGTTTCGATAGATGAATATGTTGGAATAGAATACGATGACGCTGATGAACATGAAGATGTTGATTCTGGTGGAAATCCATTATCCATACAATATCAATGTACTTACCAATTAGAATTATCATCAGATGCAGCGTTTAAGAATATTATATATAGTAGTCCATTAGTGGAAGGGCAGACATTGTTCAATACCATTCAAAATATGGAATTTGAAATTCCAATATTTAATAGCTGGAACCAATTACCAGAAGTTTTGGTCGCTAGAACAAAATTCTCAGATAGATATTTGGGTATTCAAATGATGAGTAACTTCGTTCTAATTACTAAAGAATGGTATAAATATTTAGTTACGTATGGTGACACAAAGGAAATTTATAGGTTAAAGATTGAAGATATGGCAGACATTCAATTCAACGATAAAGTTACATGTATTATAAAAAAAGATAATGAAGAAAATACAACACAAAATATTTCTTCAGGTAATGTTAAGGTGATATATAAGCCGGTATTCTATAAAGTTCAAGATCTTCAAAATATTCAGATTAGAAAGGGCGTCACACAAAATATTGGTGTGAATCTTAACAATTATTTGAGTAAAGTGAATACGTTCTATATGAATATTGATGGACAACAATTTATAGAATCTGCTAGAAATGAAATTTATGTTATATTTAAAGTTCAGGGAAATAAGATAAACTCTGTTATGGGGTCTTATCATATTTCTAACCAAGACAATGAATATATATCTTCAGGAAATTATCAAGTTATTTAATTATGATAGATTTAGCGTTAACCAACGACATATTTACTGAATCTAATATAGATGAAGCTATACAAGAATTAGATATTTTATTTAACACTATACCTACTGAATTGATTGGAGACACTACTTATGGTTCTAATTTCTTACAGTTTTTATGGTCATTGACTCCTATGGAAGATACGATGACTAGATACATATATGATAGGATAAATGGGTATACTGCATATGCATCATCATTAAAGAAACATGTTAATGTCGTAAAATATGATGACGTAAATGAGACGGTTTATGTTGTTGAAATATCATTATATGATGATAAAGATAACGAATACTATAAAGAATATACGCTTAGAGCGTAAATGATACTTTTAGAAGTATAAACATTATATATAATTTATTTTTAAATATACAAATAGGATAGCTGAATATGAATCTATTTAATGTAATAGAGACGAGTTTTGAAAATTACGATAAAACAATAAGAACATACTTGACCAAATCTCTTGGAGCAATTGGTCAAAAGTTTTCTAAATCTCAGATATTCGGTGTGATATTTGATGGTATTAAAGGCGTAATGCAGAATGCTATGTTCTATATAGAAGATGCATTAACTGAACAGAATGTAGATACAGCATATAGAAAATCATCATTATACTCTTTAGCTAAAGTTTCTGGATATGAAGCATTTTATGGTGCAGCTGCAACTGGATTAGTAAATTGTGATGTATCATTATCAGGGGTTGCTAATATTGGTTCAAATAAACTATATATTCCTAATAAGACAGTACTAATAAACAATAATACTGGGTACACATATATCATTACATTACCAACAGATTACTATTGTATTGACGTTAGTAAACCATTATTTACTCATCAATTTAAGGTTGTACAAGGTTCTGTAAAGGGATCGGCATATGCAGCTACTGGAAACCCGTTAGAAACGCTTCATATATATACAGGTGGATTGTTTGATAGAGAATACGTTGAAGTTAAAGTAGATGGAGAAAAATATACTGAAGCTGCGTCCCTTTATGATATGACTGAAAATAGTAAGGAATATGTTCTCACTATAGGATATGATAATGAGTTAGATATTATGTTCGGTAATGGAATGTATGGTAAGCAACTTAGTGAAGGGCAATCAGTAACAGTGAATTATATACTGCATGTTGGTAAATTAGGAAATATTAAATTATCAGATAATTCGGATTTTAATATAGTAAGTGCGGTATATGACAGTTTTGGAAATTCAGTATCTGATATAGATTTCTTATCATTTTCTTTAGGATCAAACATTTCAGGAGGAATGGATTCAGATACATCTGGGGATATTCGAAAAATGATAGGATATAACTCTAGAAGTCTTGTTATTGCGTCAGAAAACAACTTTAAATTATTTTTCAATAGATTTTCTTTTATAGGGCATAGTAATATACATTCTGAAGATAATTCTTTGATTGTTAACGCTATATGTACAAGTAATTATGCTGACGGTGTAAAAGATACCGATGAATACTTTAATGCATATCTTAATAACCAGATTTTATTGAGTAGTGAGCAAAAGGAAATGGTTAAAGAAACTCTTAATAATTCTAATAAGACATTTGCAGGTATAAGTCTTGAATTCACAGACCCAGATATTTATAGATATGCGATAGTAGCTTATATAAAAGCAGAATCAAAGTACGATAGAGATACTATTAAGTCTGAAATAAGTAAAGCCGTAATGGACTATTTTATTAATCTTCCTACTAATACATTATTTATTCCTAAGTCTGATATAATTAAGACAGTTCTAGATAAAGTACATACTGTAGAATCAATCGATATCAGTTTCATTTCTGATATAAATGAGAATGCTTGTAAAGATGGATATTACTATAAGTATATTAGAAGCTATACGGGAAATCAAAACAGATGGGTTAAGACAAAAGTATCTTATGACTATAATAAGACAATAGGATTAGATGAATTTGGTAATATTCAATTAGATTCTATATTTGAGATTCCGACCATATCTAATGCAGTAAGATATGTTCCTGACCATTCTAAGCCTACTGATTCATTTAACGTAGATGCAATTCAATTTATTTTCATTTAATGTATATGAACTTTTTAGATTTTATAAATAAGAAGAACAATAATAAGATATTTACAGAGTCGTTCAATACAAAAGACTTAGATAAAGCGCATCGTTTGATGTTAGATATCTTTAAGAAGAAGATTGATCGCAGAACTGTAATGTTATTCCCTTGGCAGAACGAGACTTTAGGAGACAGACAAATGAAGTCTTGCTATTTTAGTGTATATAAAGATGGTACAATGAGAGTATTTTCTATCAATTATAAGATAGAAGATGATTCTGCTAATGCATTCTCAATATCGTTCTTTAATCCTAAGGCTACTTCAGACTTATTCTTCAAGCCTAAAGGTACAGCAAAAGTAACATTAGAATTAGAAACCCTCGGAACGTCCGTAGCATATTTCATACCACTGATTTGTCATATTGTTAAGAACGACGACTATAATATAAATCAAGAAAGAGCAGAAGAATTAGGAAATGAACTCTTATATAAAGGTACTAAGAATGAATCATATATATGGAATTATGGAGCAGCAAATTATAGAGTTTATGAAAATTTGACAGATTATGATGTTGATGATATTTTCTATTTGAGCGAAGGATATGTGCAAGAAGCTACTGAAGCTCAAACGTATAGATGGCAAAAGAAAGATGAAAAGGACGAAGCATGGAGAAGACAGAGAGAGACACGAGATCCTAAAGATAGAGAAAGATATGTTGAATTAGAAAGAGAATATAAAGAGATTATAAACGCAATTAGAGGTGGGGCTACAACCATTAAAGAAATCAAGATGCGTCTATCGAGGAATGTCAATGTTTCTTTAGAAACTACTCCGGCCGAAATAGAAGCGCAAGAAATATTATCTAAAGAAGGTAAAGATCCTAAACAAGCGTTTAAAGAAATGTCTGTATATGTTAAGACAGTCATTAATGGACTTCAGCCAGGCGTAATCATTTGTGGAGCCCCAGGTATTGGCAAGACTTATAAGATTACTAAACAACTTGAAGCTGCTGGATATCGTGATGGACATAATATGGAAATAATCAAAGGTAAAGCAACACCTAGACAACTTTATCTTTCATTATATAACTATAAAGAAAAAGGAAACATTCTTGTTATAGACGACGCTGACGCATTAGTTGGACCAAAAGCACCAGAAGATTGTATCAATATGCTTAAAGCTGCTCTTGATAGTACTTCTACTCCAGAAGGTCGAAAGATTTCTTATAGAGTTACAGGAAATATTTATGATGACGATGGTCTAGAAATCCCTAAGACCTGTTATTATAAAGGAGGAGTAATTGTCATCACTAACTATTCTGTTGGACAGTTAGATACTGCTTTAAGAGGAAGAACATTTGTACAAGAATTGGATTTCAGTAATGAACAGCTTCTTCAGATTATTGAAGATATGATAGATAATCTTGGTGATGGACTTATATCTATGAGATCAAAGACTAACGCATTAAATTATCTTAAATCATTAGCCCAATCAGGAGCAGAAATGGAAATCTCTATAAGAACATTCAATACATGCGCAAGACTATTTGCAGTTTGTGAGAATGATCCTGATATGACTGACGAAGATGTTGAATCAATGATTAAAGAACAGATGAAAAATCAATCTCTTAGAGGAGGACAAAAATTCTAATTATGAAAGATTTTAGTAAATATATAATAGAAAAACTTAGAGTATCTAAACATATTTCTTCAGAAATAAATTTAGATACTTTTAAACGTAACATAAAAGTCTATGACGTATCGTTTTTAAGTATGCAAACAATAAGTTATAGAGGACGTGTGTATGTAACATATTATGGAGTTAAAGATAAATCTAATAATAATATAGCGTATATTGAAAATTTTAACGAAGGCGAATCTATATATACATTAATTGTACCAGATGAAACTTATGATTATTTCTGTAATGAATTTGATTTAGAAGAATCTGATGAGTATGGGATGATTTGTCCTGAAGAATTATATGATATTTTGTTTTATAAAATTCCAGATTACCCTGGAGAAGATAATATATATCTTACAAATGTTTCGATGTGGTTAAATGATAGAGAAAATCTTTTAAGCAAAAATGATAGTGCTTATGTAACGTTCAGAGACACATATAGAGAAATAAAAGATACACTTCTAAATAATGAAACCATTTAAACAACATATAGTAGAAAAACTAAAAATAGGTAAATACGATATAATTACTCCTATAGAGTTAGCAGATAGGATATATGATTGTTATGAAGTAACTCACATTAGTGAAGTTACAGACACTGGTGATTTATATATTGATTATTTATACTTTTACGATAAAAGTGAAAGTTTATTACTTGCTATAGAAAGATTGAAAGAACCTAATTATGCAGAGTTATATACGGTGATTTTACCAGATAATATATATAATTTATTTGAAGATACTGAATTATATGATAGACATGTAGAATTACACAGATGCCCACGTGAATTATACGAAGTAGTATCTAAAGAATATAATAATCCACCTAGAGTGTTCTTTATGAGAGGGGTTACTGACTGGAAAGAAAATACAAGTCATAAATTCCATTTTATGTCAAATAGCAGAAATTATATTGACACTAAAAACGATATATATATTAAATTAACTAATGGCAAAATTTAAACAAGTTATGCGAGAGATTTTCTCGGAAGGATCAACTGGTAAGTTATCTTCTAAAAGAGTTATAGGAGGTATCGCCATGGCAGTTGTTCTTGGGTGTACAACGTATCTTGTTATAAGAGATGGTAGTACAGATGTTGTAGAAAATCTATTAATGACAATATTTATTACAAGTGCGTCACTTCTTGGATTGCCTGCTATTGCTGGAGCATGGGGAAAATCTAAATTGTCTGTCGGAACTGCACTTCCAGAAACCCCTAAAGAAGAAGCGCCTAAACAAGAAATACCTGATTGCAATAATTGTTATTATAAACAAAAAGCGACTCGGACTAAAAACCCACAAGAATAAATAATGTCCCAGAATTCAATTAAACGATTCTGGGACATTTTATTTTATAGACATATATTCACAGTTGTCATTTAAATGCAATCTGGGAAGTTTTGTTTTATAGATATATAAATATATATCTTTTAATAGTTTTTACAACAGGGATTAAATGGGATATTGTAGCGAACCTCCTAGACCTCTACCGTCGTTTTCTTCGCAAACATACCCATAAAATATGCATCAGCAATATCATCAAGTTTTGGTAAGTCTAAATCAGGATATATAGCTTTAAAACATGTTAATACTAAATCTTTATTAGCATTACCGTTACCAGTAGCAAACTTCTTTATTTCTCCAGGAGTACCAACAATAAGTTCAACAGGTTTAAAACCTTTTCCCATATCAATAACCATAGAACGAATCATAAAGTTAAGTCCTGCCAGGTCAAATATAGACTTAGTCCTAGTTCTAGATCCATAAGATATTCCTTCTTGACAAATATAGATATGATTCATTCTACCATATCTAAAATCTGTTGTTCCGATTATTTCTTTAATAGCTGCAACAATAGACATGAAATTTAGAGCTTTATTACGTTCGTTTTCAATATTGGTACCAGCAGTTGTATTATTCTTATCATAAATGACATAAGAAAACGCTGCAATATTCTTCAATTCTGCAGCATCTTCTTTCTTTGTCAGTTTGTCACCTTTAATGATATAGAATTTTTCTTCTAACAATTCTCCATTAGAACTTTCTACTCTAACATAAACTCCTGAACTATTTATAGATGGGTCAATTCCTACATATATATTATTCATGTATACATCTGAAGCCAAAGTTAAGAAGCCACATATCTGCCATATCTAAACATCGTTTTTCAGAATAATAGTATATGTTCTTATATACTTTAGCTAATATATTTCTAAATTCATCTTGTTTTTCACAACACCATGTATTGTCATCAAACCAACTGTCGTTATTCTTACACTTCATTAGTATTCTATTGTAGTTGTGATTTTCACCATTAAACTTAAATTGAGCAACAACTAATGAATAGTTAAGACATGAACCATTAAGAAGATTATTTAAATCAGATTCTGTAAGCTCTTCGTTTAGAAGATAATCTAACTTATATACTGGTGTTGCATTAAAATTTCCGTATGTTCCTTTCATGAGCAAAGCATTTTTTCTTCTGATTTATTTAATATAGTCACTAACATTTCATCTGAACGAAACTCTTCAGGATTTCTCCATATAAACTTCCCATAGTTTTCTCCAGATAGAACTTTATATTTTACAAGTTTACCTACTTCAGTTTGAATAATACTTTGAATTTCTATTTCAAAAAACTTATATTCAACTCCTAAATTACATGATGCTGAAGCTATAAGGATTCTATCAAACTGTTTTATCAAATTATTTTCGAACGCGTCTTTTAATGTCATCATATCTCTTTATAGTTATTTTTGCTTTCTTATCAGATGAATTAGTACAAACAGTTCGAGTCCTATCTATATTATTACAGAAGGACTCCCAATAACTAGGTTGAACCGTTGTTGTCTGATTAAGCATTTACTGAACCAATTGTTGTTGTTGATTTGACTACAAGATCTACATATCCTGATGTGAAGTCTACAAGATTCTTGCAATCAGTATATGACATTGCTGATCGTAAATAACTATTGAAATTATCTAACCATTTATGTACGGGCCCAAGAGGCGTAAGATGCTTAAATGTACCTTCTGATGTCTTAGGTTCGAAATTCTCTATAGGAGTTTCCAATGCCTCATTAATAAGCTTCTGTGCTTTCTTAGTAGACATTCCATAATAGAGTCGTGTCCTTTCCTGAGTCTGTGGATTTACTTCCCATTCTGCGCATGATTCATCCATAGAAGCGAACAACGAACCAATCATAACGTAATCTGCACCAAGCGCAAGGGCTACAATAATATCAGAATATCCTCTAATACCGCCGTCGCATACAATCTTTGGTAGGCTCTTTGGAAACTGATGAAATTCTTCAATAGATTCTTCCCAATCATGCTTAATAGTAGCACATTCTTCTATAAGTGAAGCAATAGGATAATACGTACCGGTATTAGATGCTGTAATACAACCCTTACCAGAGCCAATATTAAGTCTTACATAATCTACTTCAGCATACTCGCAAATCCATTCATATGTATCAGGTCTAGCGATATTACCTACCATAATAGTAAGTTCATATCCATTATCTCTTGCAATCTTCTTAGCTTTATTTACAGAATCATATATAGATTTACGATGTGCATTTGCAGTATCAATACAAACCTTAAATTCCTGATCAAATCCTGCCGGTTCACTATCATTGCCGAACAACTTCTCAAATTCCTTCTGTGAAAGGGCTACCCATTCACCTTTATATAGAAACTCTTTACGTATATTATATTTAACAGTTCTTGGAAGAATAGGCTGAACCTTCTCTACATCCCAAATACCATAATTGCTTTCATCTGTCACGCAATTCATAGGAGCGCAAAAGATAGGGTACTTACCACCCTTTGTGAATGGATTACACTCATTCCTAGAATTAATTTTACTAATAACTGCTGGAACTACCGATAGATCCTGCAAACAATACTTTGGTTGTCCTTCTAAAATCATTTCTTTAAAATTTAAACATAATCTATTAATAAAATAGACAATTTACACTGACTATTTAATTATTTGCATACATATTTTCAACCACTTTGATATAGGTTTAGATGACATCTGGGAGTATTTATTTGAAAGGCATATAAATATATGACTTTTATTACTTTTCATCTCAGACAAAAAATGGGATATCGACAGTGACATCCCATGCATTAATTCTAACTTAAAATTTACCGATTATGCGTCTTGTTACTATTTATATAGATTTTTCTTTTTGATTGGAACCAGTAAATGTACTTTCCATCACAAGGAACAATATTAATAAGTAACCATCCTGATTCAGCAAGACTATCAACAATCTCTAATTCAAATGGAGTATCTAGCTGAACGATTTTTGTATACTCCCCTTCTGAAATTTCAACATACCCTTCAGGAATTCCTGATTCTGGGATTGGTTCTAAAATATCATCTACCATAATCAATCAACATCTATTTAGTAAAAATAACATTTACTAAAAGATTCTGATAGGTATGGTCTTATCACCTCTTTCTTCTCTTGTGATATCCGCTGCTATCTTCTGTTTAGTTGAAAGATACCCTGAGTAATTGACTGCCTCCCTGTTTTCCATCAATTCTTTCATTCGCTTGATATAGAAGTTTACTGCGGTCTTAAGCGACATTATCTTATACTCAGATTTATATGTAGCCCCATTCTTCTTCAAGAGCTTCTGGTACTTATCAAGTTCTTTCTTAAGAGTCTTAGCCTGCTCTTTAGTATAGTATCTGAACTCTTTCCATGATGGTGAATGAAACCATGTATAACCACCACTAACATGATTCGCCATCCAAGTGTGAGTCACTTTACCTGTAGCGTCTGTATTTGTGACGTAAAAGAGATAGAGTTCTGAAGATGTAGCCATAACAATCAAATTTAAATTAGTTAAACACATATATAATATAGAATATTTGCTCTAAATTTCAAGATTATTTTATATTTTTACTTATATATATTTAGGTTGGAATATGGCTAAGATAACAGGAACCGTTGCAACACGCATTGAGAAGCCTAAACGTCGTAGAAAGGGCATCCATTCTAAATGCAAGACTTCCGGATTGAAAACTTCTAAGCATTATAGAAAAGCATATAGAGGACAAGGAAGATAATAAAAGGAGATACTTAAGTATCTCCTTTTCTATTCTACTTCACCATTCCAGTTTGACGTTTCTGCTTGAACAAATTCATATTCGAAATCGGAATATTTAATAATCATATTGAATGTTTGTGATTGTGCTATAGGTTGAGTATAATCAAAATCAAGCATATCAATACCATCAATTACAGGATCTTTAATGTTTAGTCGTGCATATACAGAACCCTTACCATTCAACAATTCAATTTGGAATAGTTTTGGTAATTCACTTGACTTGACATCTCTAGAATAGAAATGTAAGAAACTTTCAAACAAGATGAAATAATTCAAATACCCAAGGGTGTGTCTGAATGTTATGTTTAATGTCTTATCTATTAGCGATTCCGGGTTAGCAGGACTTCTATATATAGTATCACTTCCTGCATGCATAAATTGATTTTGGTATATTCTATTACTACCTGCTGGAACTTCACCTCGCCTTGTTTGAACTTGTGCTATTGATGCATTATTGAATCCGAGCACTTGTACTTTTTGTATAGTCTCATTCAAGAAGTCTATAGGCTTTATGATAAAGCTTCTTCCTTCTTGAAGTATTTTAGAATATTTTTCTTCTACATGTTTTGGTATAAAGTCTTTTGGCAATAAAAGCCTAAACCCGTCTTGTCTTCCTTTTAATGTAAACATATATTATCTTATTATTTGTTTTAGTTATTTCCGAAGTGTTGCCTTAATATTCCAAGAATAGATGATGCTGTACTTGCAAGGCTTTCGAAATCATCTGATGATATTGACCCTGTACCACAATTAGTTGCTGGAGTTCCGATATCTCCCGAACCTTCGCCTTCTCCGCCTCCAGCAGGACTAGGCGAACCTGTTGAATTTGTTCCTCCAGTATCAGTTTCTTCTTCATCTTCAGTTTTGACTTTAATAGTTAATGGAGTTTGTAGCACTTTCTTTAATTCGGCAGTATTTTCCTTAATCATCTTATTACGCTTCTCCTGTGCCCTATCGGACTTTTCTAGAGCAGCTACCGATTGAAGTAATCTTTCAGAAACAGTATTAAGAGTATCATTTATTCTACCATTAAGTGCTTCAATAAACCCTGCCATATCTTCAACATTCAACGATAGGTCTTTTAATTGATCAGTCAATTCTATAAATTTGTCAACTTTATCACTATTTAATGTATTTATAGATCTTATTAAACGTTCACTATTCTTAAAACTTATTTTAGCAAATTTTTGGGCATTTTTTAACGATGTATTTTTTACAAACGCAAATGGGGCCAAAATACCAGTTATTAAAGATGACCATGTTTTATTAGCAGTATCAACTTCAGACACTGAAATAGATTCATTTAAATTTTTATAAAACTGTGGATATGTTTTAATTATATAATCAATATGTTTCGGTATACTTTCTGAAAAATACTTTAATCTTTCAAAAGTACCATCAGGGCATAAATCATGAGCATACCAAGCTGCTCTAGGTATAGCAGCTAAAATATTTTTTATTCTAATAAATGTAGTTGATTTATCTATGCCGTCATCAAAATCATTAATGTCTGCTGCCTTTTCCTTAAAATCCTTAATAGCTTTTATATATGATGTTACTATATTGTTAACTTTATCCTTTAAATCATTAAAATACCCTATTCTATCAGCAGTACCATCAGGACATAAATCATAAGCGTGCCATGCTGCTCTCGGTATGGCGCAAAGAATGTTTCTAATAAGTATGTAAAATTTTCCTTTATCAAGTTCTATATCTTTAGGATCTAATGGCACCTTGTTGCCATTAGCATCTGTTAAATTTAGGTTTATTACATCTGAAACTCCTTTGGCTATTTCACTAATTACAACACCTAATCCTTGACAAGCAGTAACTACACTCTTTATAGGCGAATCTTTTGTATACGTAATATCCGTAAACAATCCATCGACATGTACTTTAACTGAATCGAACATCGCCGGGTCAATTTCATAAGCGGCCTTTACAGCATTTATAGTTGCTGTAAGAATTTTCTTAACATTAACATCGTATGCAGTAAAATCTGCCTCAGTAAGTGGTCTATAATCTATAGCAACTCCATCTTTGTTCCATTTAGTAGCAACTTTAAGATTAGCGATATCTGCAACGCCTTGAGCAAGCGATGAAACCATGCGTCCCATTGCTGTACCTGCTCTAATGACGCTAAATACTGGATTCTTAGCAACTATAAATCCATCTTGAAATTCTACCTTTGTATCAAAGAATGCAGGGTCCCAATTATAAACCCTCATTAACGCATCAAATGTACATAAAATAGTTCGATAAATATTTGATATCGCATTCTTAACATCCCCATCTGTAAGTTTAGTATATTCAATAGGAACCCCGTCACTATTCCATTTTGATGCATATGACATAGTTGCAAAATCTTTAACACCCATAGCAATCATTGTAATCATATTACCCATAGATGAACATGCTGTAACGACCTTTTCAAAAGTAGTCTTGCCATTAGGATTAGAAACTTTTCTAGTACCTCCCCACCATGTTTTCTGCGTAATCATTGGAACTTCAAACATCTTTGGGTTTTTACCATGTATATCTATAATAGCAGTACCTACAGTAGAAATAATCTTAGAAATATTATCGGCAGCTAATTTGAAGTCTGATTCTTGCAAATGTCTATATTGCGTAGGTGTACCATCTGAATTCCACGCAACAGCAATTTTAAGGTCAGCCATTTCTGCAACACCTTTACCAATTAATGAAATCATATTACCCATTGATGCACAAGAAGTACATACCATTTCAAATGGTGTCTTACCTTGTTTTTGCGTTGATTTAAACCAAGATCTACTTGTTATTACTGGGGCTTTAAACATTTCAGGCTTTTTATTATAAATCTCTATAATAGCATCACCTAAAACTGATATGATGGTCTTTGTATTTTCTGCTGCTTTCTGGAAATCTGAATGATCTAATTGTCTGTATGATATAGGATTACCTTCTGAATCCCATGCAGTTGCGACAGTAAGATTACTAATTTCTGCAACAGCTTTACCGATCTTAGATATCATCATAGCCATAAATGAACATGAAATAGAAGTCGCCATAATTAATCCTAATGGTAACGCTAAACCTGCTGCTCCTACTGCTTGACCAACAGCAACCATACCTCCAACAATTGCTAATGCTCCGTCAATGCTGAATCCCATATTAGACGCTTCTGCCATGAGCTTAGCTGCTTCTGCAATATTCTTAATAGCTACTGAAAGTAAAACAGCGATACCAGCAACAGCCGCACACGCTGCAATACCTGCCCAGAAGAACAACGATACAGGTGGAATAGATGATAATGCACCTAAAGCAACCGATAAACCGCCAACAACCAAGATAATTGCTGCTATTATGCCAACTGCTGCTAACATCTGTAATGGATCTGCAAGGTTAACTGCATCGGCAACCATTTTTAAAGTAATACCAAATAACATTGATATACCTACAATGCATGCCATCGCCAAAAGACCTTTCATTAAATCTTTTTGGAATTTACCTAAAATAACACAAGCCGTACCTATAACACCTATAAAACTCACTAAAATAGTACCAAATATCGCCATAGGTTCCCAACCATATTTTGCTACATAATCAGCGCCTAGCATCAATACAAATGTACTAACAACCATGATTGCCATTATTCCCCATACTGCGCCCATCGCCTTTTGGAGTTTTTTACCCATTAACGCAAATGTTCCGACTATTAAAAACACAAATCCAGAAATTATTAGAGCAAATAATATTGCGTTTTCAGCGAAACCAGGAATCATCATTAAAAATGCTCCTAATACTAATATTATAGTACAAGTGATTATTAATTCCTTTATATCATCAACAGCCTTTAACGCTTTTCTACCACCCATCTTTATTAAGAAAACAAATGGAAGTACAATTAAGAAGATAAATACCGCTAATAATGCGCCAAATCCTAATGCATGCCAATGTAAACCACTTAACATAAATGCGGCACCTAGCATCATCACTAACGTACAAGTAATAATCAATGTAGCAATTTCTTTTGCACCTTTAATAGCCGACTTAAAGAATGTTCCTAATATAGCAAATGGGAGCATCACTAAAAATATGAATCCTGCAAGTACTGCTCCAAATTGTAATGATTCTTTCCAAAGACCAGTCAACATAAATAATGCACCGATAATCATTATTATAGTAAGTGTTTGGATAAGATTACCTAATGTTGCCATTGTCTTAACAGCATTAACTGCATTCATCAGTTGCATTAATCCGCCTATTAATGTAATCACTAATGTAATAGATGCTAAGAATATTAAAAATACTCCTAAGAATGCCATAATATTTGCGAAGAACTTTATGACTACGAATCCTACTAATGCAGCAACAATCATTAATCCGGCCATAATAATGATTAATCTTGTCATGGAATCTAACGCTTCATGAGTTTTCTTATCAACAACATTTGCCTTTATAGATTCAAACGCCTTACTAAGAACAACAAATATTACTTTAACTGCTGCAGCAAGTAATAATCCTCCAATTATTGCCGGAGCTGCCAAAATGCCAACAAGAGTTACTGCTCCAAAGACTATCAATAAGTCTTTCATTAATGTAGCATATGGCTTAAGATTTTCTATAGACGCATTAAGTTCAGGTACTTGAATGTTTTCATTTATTGTTGTAATTATCTTATTAAGCGTTTTAATTGCCATTCCTAACGGTTTCTCAAATACTACCGCTAAAAGTCCAAATATACCAACTAAAGGAACTTTAATTAATAGACTTAAAAGATCATCTATAAATAATTTATATGAATGCACAATTTCTTGTTTATCTTTAATGTCAGAAACATTAAGATTTTCTAATTCAGTACTAATTAAATTAAGGATTTCAATACCTTTATTTATATGTTTAGCCATACCCACTGCCAACATAGCGAATATACTAACTTTAAATAATGACTTAAAAATGTCTACTAGAGTAGTCATTACTCCATTAAATGTAGCGAACACTCCAGCTTTCTTATTGACTACTTTCATTTGTTCAACTATTTCTTGTAGCCAATAAGTCATATTATATACTAAATCAAACCCTTCAAAAATAATGTCCTCAGTCATAGTAAGCCATATCATTGTAGGGGTCATTTTAGAAATAGTCTTAAGTACATCTCCAAATGAACTAATTGCAAATGAGAAGTTTATTATCTGTTTGATTGTTGACTTATTGAACTTCTTAAAATCCAACCCAGATATACGATCAACTAAGCCGTCTTTACCTTCGAAATATGGCAATACATCGTCTTTAAGTAAATCTAGTGCGTCTTCAACATCTATATCTTCGAAATAAGTAATGTCGTCTAAAACATAGAAGAACGAATAAAGAACTTCCCTGAATGCATACAACTCCTTTATCTTAGTCTTATTGAATCCTTTAAGCTCAATACCATTAAGAGCATCAACTAACATTGGAAGTCTATTGACATTATTAGTAATGTTCTTAATAAGTCTTTTATAGTTTACTTGTGGTACCTTTTCCATTTCAGTATAGAATGGAACAAGTACTTTAATAAATTCTGTTATTCTACTTGTATTTTCTGATATGTTCTTATTGATGTTCTTTGGAACCTTGAGTTCTGCAACATTATTTATGAACCCTATAAGATCTTGCATATTCTTAAAGTTTCCGACAAAGTCAAATTTAGATAATGTATTAAATCCTGTATTGATTGCTTTAATGTCAATACCTGACATTCGTCTTTCTAAGTTAGATAATTCATTAAATGTTTCCCCGATATTGAACATTGCTAACTGAACATCATCCATCTTCATAGATATAAGTTCAGTATCTACTTCCATCTTTCCTAATTTGTCTAACTTCTTTAATAATCCTTGAATAGCAGTAAGTACTTCAATATTCTCAACCTTTCCAGTCTTTTGAAGTTCTTTTATTAAGTCCATTAAAGAATCAAGATTTCCTCCATCAACAGAACTTAATACGATATTAAGAGTTGATGTCGTTCCTCCTCCACCTGCTGCACCTCCCGATATACCTGTATTGTTTATTACGTCAGTAAGCATATCATAAAATCCCTTAAGAGTATCTGTAGGACTTACGAATAGCGGTTCTGTATTTTTAATACTACCTTTTAATGAACCAAAGTCTGATGTCTTATTTATTCCAGTATTACCTAATAAATATCCAGCAATACTCATTAACATATTTGCTTGTGTAAAGGCATGTTCCCTTATACTATTGCCATTATTTACAATAGTATCCAACAAGCTAGCATCTAATGTTTTAGATATATTTTCTAAATTAGTTACAGATAGCTCTTCTGCACTAGAAATTTTACCAACAATAGTATCAATATTGCCTATTACCTTATCAGATTCTGTAGAACCACTAGCGGTTACGGCTCCTTTTATTTTTTCACTTGCCATTACTATACAGATAAATTAACTATAAGTAAAAATAAAGCTCCTATTTAAAATAGGAGCTTCAAACATGCGTCGTTGTTTCTGATATTAAATGTGTATCATGTATATGACTATCCCGGCAAGCAAAGATTATTTTATGGATCTTTGCATAGTACTTTCGGAAATGATGCCAGTACATTTGTTACTGACTGCCGAAGAGATGGGATTAAATAATATACCCTTTTAAAAGTAAAAACTACCAGCGATATCGCTGGTAGTTTTTTAGTTATATCTCTTCTGCTACATAATATAAAAATGGGAACCCGCTTGTATACGTGATATATTGACTATCCCTATTTGATCCTTGATAATACATTCTAAACGGCGGCCCACTTATTCCTATATCAGAACCCCATAATTCATAAAATTCTTCAAACTCTGGAGAATATATATCCTTACCATAACGTAAAACTGTAGAGTATTCAGATTTATATTCAGTATATGTGTCTGAATAACCAGTGTCATCGTCTGTATACTTACCACTATAGGTTGCAGTGAACTTTACATTTACATTTTGAGCAACATTATAACAAAATGCAGTAGCAGAATCAAAACATGGATTAAGAATATACACAGGGTCACCAGCTTCATCTTTATCGACATAACAATACTCTACTAAAATCTCTTTACCTGATAATGTCGTTAACAGATTTATTATTTCATTTTTTAAATCGTCTATTAAAGATTCTTCTAACATCTCATCATTAGCTTCCCAATTTATTATTCCGACTAGATTGTCAGTAACATAATCATAATTATAAGAAGCAGGGTCAACGTAGTATATATATTTTCTGTTAATATAAATAGAATCTATACTATCAGTATAATGGTACCAATGCTCATCACCACGGCTCATATAGCATGTATAACTACCAAAAGTATCACCGTATCCTGTTGGAACTTCAGGGAAATATATTGTAAACCCATTAATATATTCCAGTATTTTATCAATATCTATAATTTCAATACTTTTTAGAATTGCAACACCATATAATGGATTAGATATACTAATGTTTATGCCAATACGTGCAGTAGACGCCTGCATAAAAAACTTCTTTTTAATTGCTAATGCATTTATCATATATAAAATAACTTTTAATTTTTAATACATATATGTTAAATTAACTGAATATAATGTTGCACGAGCATAATCAGTTTCGTTAATTAATCCTTGCATATGTTCGTTAAGAGTTAATTCTATTAATAATTCAACATTCGTCATATAGTCGTCTGTCTGGTCTGGAAATACTCTGTTAGATGCGGAACAAAAACTAACTGGTTCTTTATGTCCATTTGTATCAACAGCATACATATATATATTATTAACAGACACAGTACTGCCGCTTGGTGCATTATATGATATTAAAGCATTATAATATAATATATCAGATGAATTAAATATACCGGATGAAGTATATTTATCAGGTAGATATAAATAAATACTAAGGCTTTCATCCCATTCAGTAAGATAAAAATATAATTTTGTATTTGGATATAAATTAATATAAGTTGTAGTCGTGTCTATGACTTGATACGTTGCGTTGTTGTACTTTTTACTGTCATTATGGAACACCGTTGCTGTTTCTCCACTACCACATAACACTGTATATCTATCATAGTCTTTGAACTTAATTGTTCCCTTAATAGTTGTTGTTGTAGGACTAATAGCAGTTGCAGCGCTTACTCCAATATTTATCTGCGTAGATACGTTTTGAGCTGTACCTATGTTAGTTATAGGACCTTTAAGTGTAGAATTTTGTGTTGCTGATATCTTTCCATTAAATGTACTGTTTCCATTTATTGTAATTGCATCACTTGTACTATCTCCAAGAGTAACATTTCCAGATAATGACACTGGACCAGTGGCATTTAAATTTCCTTTAACAGTTGTAGTAGTTGGTGACTCATCTGCACCATCAGTTGTTCCTATATTTAT
>JAEIGA010005405.1_pt1 | contig 19543 bp, 21 predicted proteins | sample 9270691 | NCBI WGS metagenome assembly JAEIGA01 (sample SAMN17057246, study PRJNA624740) | gut metagenome | biome: biome; isolation source: fecal sample | host: Bos grunniens | place: China: Xizang | collected 2019 | reverse complement strand
TGTAAATAAAGAGGTATTTTGTATAATTTTCAAATAAAATGGCTCTGTCTTTTTGACAGAGCCATTTTGATATTATAAACGGACAGTTGCGGTGTCGTCCTCGTTGTAGGTGATGCGGTCACCTTCGGAGAAAAGCGCATCGATATAAGCAAAATACTCCTCTTTACTGTTAAATAGAGGTTTAAATTCTGCAATGATTTCTTTTGCCCGCTTGGCATCGTCTTTCAAAAGTAGATAAAGCATGGCCAGTTGTAGCTTCGCAGATTTTACACAGGCCTTTTCAGGATCAGCAATATAGTAGCCAGCGCTATGAGCGGAGCCTTGTGTGCCGGCGGAGTAGGGATGAATCACGGGCATTAAGCCGCAAAGTTCGCCCATATCGGTACTACCGGAGGAGGGGTTAGGACTAACCCAAAGCCTTCTTCGGGAATCACAAGTTCTGCGGCTTCTTTCGTGAGCTGGATCATATTCTCGTCGTTCTTCAGAGGTGCATAACCGGGCATATCAATGATTTCCACATTAGCGCCCAGGGAAAGCGCGCCGCCACAGAGCGCCCGGTTGATTTTCGTGTTTGCATTTTTAATAGCTTCGAAGCTAACACCACGAACATAGCTTTCAATGGTAACCAGTTCCGGAATGGCATTAACAGCTTCACCACCGTGGGTAACGATAGGATGGAAACGGATAATATCCTTTTCTGCAAATGTCTCGCGAATTGCATTAGCAGCGGAAAGTCCTTGAGATGCAGCATACAGGGCATTGATGCCGCCGCCGGGATTACCGCCGGCATGGGCAGATACACCTTTATAGTGTACAGTCTTTGCAAGACAACCCACAGAGCCGGACTGAGTACCAAAGGAGGAAGATGAGTGGACCATAAATGCAATATCCACACCGTCAAAATATCCCCGGTAAAGGAACTCACCCTTGCCGCCAAAGTATTTAATAATGCCTTTCTTTTTCAGTTCGGAACGGTAACCGATTTCGATCAATTCCTCAGCAGGTACAGCGCACAGACGGATGCGACCGCACAAGCTGTCACAAGCACCCGGTTCTTTTAATGCAGCGGCAATACCCAAAAGGGCAGCGCACTGGGCATGGTGTCCACAGGCGTGCACATAACCTGTTTCGGGGTCGGATTCCGGATGATTGGGACAAATCAAAGAGTCCAGTTCGCCCATGATCAGAATCTCAGGTCCGGGACGGCCGGTGTCTAACACGGTATAAAAGCCGGGAATATTTTCTGCTCGGATAAGTGTATATCCCAGTTCTTCAAACTTATCTTCCATGTATTTGGAAGTCTTTACTTCTCGATAGCCGGTCTCCGGATGTTTCCAAATATGCCGTTCGGCGTCAAAAATCATCTGTTTGTGCTTGTCCACAGCGTTGATCATAGTTTGCATAGGAGTACCTCCCAATATTAGATTAATACGATTATAGGTCTTTCGATATTTTATGTCAATATTGGAATGTCATTATTAAATTTTCCAGTAAACATTACCCAATTGCGACGGAAAATATTGAGATAAAACGATATATTAGGTTTGATTTCACCAAGGAGGGATTCTATGCATTTAACGAGTTTTCTGCAGGATAAAACACTGACGATCGCTTTGACAGGAGAAATTGACCACCATTGCGCCAAACAATATATTCAGTCTATTTCTTCGAAAGTAGAGGCGTATACGCCGCAAGTGTGCATTTTGGATTTTCAAGAAGTCACATTTATGGATTCTTCAGGTATTGCGGTAGTTATCAACACACTTAGAAATATGACAAAAATTGACGGTAAATTAGAAATATCAGGCCTGGGGCAACAACCAATGAAGGTGTTTCGCGCATCAGGAATTGATAAGTTAGTGAACATTAAGGAGGAAGTGAAATGAAATTTGAAAATTATATGACACTGGAATTTCCCAGTAGATCTGCCAATGAAGGATTTGCTCGTTCTGCTGTTGCTTGTTTTGCGGCACAAATGGATCCTACTTTTGAAGAATTGGGAGATATCCGCACAGCGGTATCTGAAGCAGTTACTAATTGTATTGTTCATGCCTATCCCAACGGATTTGGGATCATCAGCATTCGATGCAGAATCCTAAAAGACAGTGTTTTGGATATTGTAATTAAAGATAAGGGTGTGGGTATAGAGGATTTGGAGAAGGCTCGCAAACCTATGTATACAACAGGAGGTTCTGACCGAAGCGGAATGGGCTTTACAATTATGGAAAGCTTTATGACTGATTTTACAGTTATTTCCAAACCCGGTAAAGGAACAACGGTACATATGCGCAGAAAGCTGCAGCGGCGCAAATGAGCAGAGTAGAAGAGCTGATAGCCCGATGTCGGGCAGGAGATGAACAGGCGAAGGAACTACTAATTCTCGAAAACAGTGGATTGATTTGGTCTGTTACACGGCGATTTCTTGGAAGAGGCGCAGAAGCGGATGATATGTACCAATTGGCCTGCCTTGGCTTTTTAAAGGCGATAGACGGTTTTGATTTGGGATTCGGAACACAATTTTCCACCTATGCTGTTCCGAAAATTGCCGGAGAAATCAGAAGATTTTTACGAGATGATGGGGCGGTCAAGGTCTCAAGAGGCATTAAAGAACGGGCAGCAACAATTAAAACGGCGAAAAATCATTTGACGAACAAATTTGGGCGCGAGCCCACTATTGGAGAAGTGTCTGAATATACCGGTATATCTCCGGAAGATATTGCCATAGCGGAAAGTGCAACCTCCGGTGTGGAATCTATTCATCAGACAACCGGAGATGACGGATTTTCATTGGAAAATGTTTTAACAGATACACAATCCGAAGATACTCTTTTGGAGAAAATGGCTCTTCATCAAGCATTAGATAAACTTCCGGAAAGGGAATCGACAGTAATTAAGCTTAGGTATTTCCATGGACTTACCCAGCAGAGAGTTTCTGTAGTGCTGGGAGTCAGTCAGGTGCAGGTTTCCCGGATTGAAAAGAAGGCACTGGAAAAGTTGAGAGATTTCATGATATAGTGGATTTTTGTCTTTACCTTTTGAATAAAATGCAGTAAAATAAGTACATCTTAATTAGAACAGGTGTACTTATGACAGATGCAATGCTTAACCGGTTTGCGGCTGCAAGACGGCGTTATATTTTATCTCAATATCAGAAGCTGAATGACATGCAAAAAGAGGCTGTTGTGACCACAGAGGGTCCCTTGCTGTTGCTTGCAGGCGCCGGAAGTGGAAAAACAACAGTGCTTATAAATCGAATTGCCAATCTAATCAAGTACGGACGGGGAAGTGACTCTGGCGAAGTTCCCGATACAGTTACAGAAGAAGATGTGCTGTTTTTAGAGTCGTTGCAAGAACCGATTGCTGAGCAAGATCGATTCAGAGCAGATTATCTGTGTGCGCTGGACGCGGTTTCTCCCTGGAATATTATTGCCATTACCTTTACCAACAAGGCAGCTAACGAACTGAAGGAGCGCCTGACAGATATGCTTGGACCGGAGGGCCAGGATGTTTGGGCGATGACATTCCACTCAGCTTGCTGTCGCATTTTGCGTCGGGATATTGAACGGCTTGGCTATTCACGCAGCTTTACCATCTATGACACTGCTGATTCAGAGCGGGTCATGAAGGATATCATCAAAGATATGGGTCTTGATGATAAAACATTTCCTGCGAAATATGTGCTTTCGATCATCAGTCGCTATAAGGACAAGATGGTATCTTCAACCGAGCTGTTGGAACAGGTGGAAGCGGATAACGATATCCGCATGCTCCATGTTGCCCGGGCATATCAAAAGTACCAAACAAAGTTAAAAGAAAATGACGCGCTGGATTTTGATGATATCATTTTTCAGACGGTTTTGCTTCTGCAGGAACACGAAGATGTCCGTTCTTATTACCAGCGGAAATTTCGTTATGTGCTTGTAGATGAGTATCAGGATACCAACCACATGCAGTATCTGCTTACATCGTTGCTTGCAGGCGGCTATGAGAACATCTGCGTAGTGGGTGATGATGATCAGAGTATTTACCGTTTCCGTGGCGCAACAATTGAAAATATTCTGAATTTTGAAAAGCAGTATCGCGGCTCCAGAGTTATCCGCTTGGAACAGAATTACCGCTCCACACAGGCGATTCTCAATGCAGCAAATGCGGTAATTGCCCATAATATTGGCAGAAAAGGCAAGCGCCTTTGGACAGCAAACGGCCAGGGAAAGCCGATTACGGTGTATGAAGCAAACGATGAGGGCGCAGAGGCGAACTATGTAGCCAATCAAATCATTACCGGGTCGAAAGGCAAGAATTTTAAAAATTACGCAGTGCTATACCGTACCAATGCACAGTCCAATGCGTTGGAATTTGCATTTAAACGAAATGGTATTCCGTACCGTGTGTTTGGTGGCATGCGATTCTTTGATCGTGCAGAAGTAAAGGACATGCTTGCCTATCTGTGCGTCATCAACAACCGGGCGGACGACTTGCGGTTGCACCGGATTATCAATAATCCGCCCAGAGGTTTGGGCGCTAAAACCATTGAAACGGCTGACAGACTGGCGCAAGCAGAAGGCTGTGGACTTTATAAGGTTATTTCCGATCCTTATTCTTATGGTCCGTTGGAGAAATCCGCAGGTAAATTTTTGCAGTTTACTGTTTTGATCGAAGAACTTGCGCAATTGCTGGAAGATGGTATTTCTCTGCCTGATTTTTATGATTTGGTAATGGAGAAAACAGGCTATATCTCCATGTTGGAATGCAAACCTACTGAAGAGAACAAAACTCGTCTTGAAAACATTCGAGAGTTAAAATCCAGTATTAATGCTTATGTGCAGAATGCAGAAGCACCAACTCTTGCAGGATTTTTGGAGGAAATTGCATTATATACGGATCTGGAAACTTATCATGAGGGTGACGATGCGGTTGTCATGATGACCATCCACTCAGCAAAGGGTTTGGAGTTTCCTCATGTATTTCTAGTGGGTTTTGAGGATGGCCTTTTCCCTGGTATGCGCGCTATCGGCGACAGAGAGGAAATGGAAGAGGAGCGCCGTTTGTGCTATGTTGCGATTACCAGAGCAAAAGAAAATCTGACCATTACTCATGCCAAGCAGCGCATGCTTTACGGTCGTACCAACGCAGCTCTTTCATCTCGCTTCTTAAAGGAAATTCCCGAGGATGTAATTATCAGAAAGGGTGGTTACCAAACTGCGCCCAGCTATTATTCGGTGCCTGTTCCGAAAAAGCAACCGACCTATCAAAGCGCTTATTCCTACAATACATCCGCCACCGCTACATCCTATCCGGAGCTGAATAAGGGCGACATGGTGCAGCATACCGCCTTTGGCAGAGGTATGGTACTTAGTGTCGTAAAAATGGGCGGCGATGCGTTGTTGGAAATTGCCTTTGATCAGATTGGAACCAAAAAACTAATGGCAAAAACTGCAGCTGCCCACCTGAAAAAGCTGTAACAATTCCGTTTATCTTCCATATACTCCATAGAGAGGGGTGTATGAGATGGGGAAAATATTACGAATTATCATTGTGCTGCTTGCAGTTTCTTTGCTTTTATTGGTACTATTTCGAATCAGGTATAATGATTCGATTTTATCTTTAGCGAAAACCCAGGTGAGCAATACTACATCGGATTTAATTAACGATGCCATTGACCGACAAATTGAAGATGGCAATATTCAATATGACCGTATGGTTTATTTTGAAAAGAATCTTGATGGTCGGATTACTGCACTTAAGACCAATATGAGTGAAGTAAACCGCCTGAAAACGGACATATTGAATCTGATCAATGACGAAATTCTTGCCCTTAGTACAGATGATCTGGGTATTCCCATAGGTAGCCTTGTTTTGCCGGAATTTCTTTCCGGTCGCGGACCGAATATCCCCATTGAGATTATGTCTATACGAAATTCTGATGCTTCCTTTAGCAGCAATTTTACAGAGGCTGGCATCAATCAAACCCTGCAGCAGATGAATATGCATGTGAGTGTGGATGTTACTGTTTTGGTGTTGGGAAAAACGGAAAGTTTTACCATCAGCAGTCAGGTTGTTGTTGCAGAAACCATCATTGTTGGAGATGTTCCCGATACCTTTTTTCAAACCGGAGGACCATATGAAAAACAGAATTAAAGAATTAACAGAGCAATTAAATGATGCCAATCACCGGTACTATGTACTGGATGATCCCAATATGCCGGATTTTGAATATGATAGGCTTCTTCGGGAACTGGAAAATCTGGAAGCGGAATATCCGGAATTTGCTTTGCCGAACTCACCCACAAAGCGAGTGGGCGGTGAAGCGCTGAGTAAGTTTGAAAAAGTAAATCATCCCGTGCCGCTGATGAGCTTGCAGGATGTATTTTCCCTTGAAGAGTTGGATGAATTTCTTGGGAAAATTTTGCAGGACTATCCCGATACAGCATTCACTGTAGAACCGAAGATTGACGGACTTTCTGTTGCGCTGGAATACGTAAATGGCGTATTCGTCCGGGGCGCAACCCGTGGTGACGGTGAGGTAGGGGAGGATGTTACAGAAAATCTCAAGACGATCTACTCCATTCCAATGACAATCCCCAACGCACCGGCCAGACTGATTGTCCGTGGCGAGGTGTATATGCCGAAAAAGAGCTTTGAAAAGCTCAACGCAGCGCAAGAGCAGGAGGGCAAGCCTTTATTTGCAAATCCCAGAAATGCAGCTGCCGGTTCTTTGCGTCAGTTAGACCCCAAAATTGCGGCAAAACGCGGACTGGATATTTTGATTTTCAATGTCCAGCTGGCAGAGGGTGTATCGTTTGTGTCACATGCAGAATCCTTGGAATATCTGCAAAAATTGCAGTTTAAGGTGATTCCGTGGACGACTTTGAACTCTGTGAATGCAATCAATGCACAGATTCTTTCTATTAATGAAAACAGAGAACAACTCCCCTGTGATATTGATGGTGCTGTTATCAAGGTAAATGATCTTTCACTGCGGGAAACATTAGGTGCAACAGCGAAATTTCCTCGTTGGGCAGCTGCCTATAAGTATCCGCCGGAAATTAAGCCAACAGTTGTTGAGGATATTGTTGTTCAAGTGGGTAGAACTGGTGTGCTGACCCCGAAGGCGGTTGTAAGGCCTGTGCGACTTGCAGGAACGACGGTTACCAACGCAACACTCCATAACCAGGACTTTATTTCCCAGCGGGATATCCGCATTGGTGACACAGTGCTCATTCGCAAAGCTGGTGAGATTATTCCGGAAATTCTGGAAGTTGATTTTTCGAAACGACCGGAAAATTCGAATGCATATTTCCTGCCTTCCCGGTGTCCCATATGCGACGCACCCACTGAACGCGATGAAGATGGAGCATTTCTGCGGTGTACCGGTGTTGCATGTCCTGCGCAGCTGTCAAGGAATATAGCGCACTTTGTCAGCAGGGATGCTATGGATATTGAAGGTTTGGGTGCATCTATTGTGGACGCTTTGATTGAAAAGGGGTTATTAAAATCTGCGGCTGATATTTATTATCTGACCTTGGATGATGTGAAGAGCCTTTGGCAAAAGGGAGATACCGCTGCAAAGAAACTTCTTAATGCTATTGAGGACAGTAAATCTCGTGATTTGTCCCGTTTGATTTATGCCCTTGGTATTCGACAGGTCGGCGCTAAGACCGGTAAATCCTTGGCCTCTCATTTTGGTTCATTAGATAACCTTGCGTCTGCCACCGTGGAGGAACTGACACAAGTTCCTGATATTGGTGAAATAACAGCGTTGTCCATCTATGATTGGTTTCAGCAAGAGCAGTCAAAGGATATTTTGGAGAAGCTGAAAAATGCCGGTGTGAATTTTGATAGTTTACATCAGGTGACCGATACCCGTTTTACCGGCCTGACATTTGTTTTGACAGGCACACTCAGCAAATTTACCCGTGAGGAAGCGACTGCGCAGATTGAGAATTTTGGAGGTAAGGCCTCCGGTTCTGTATCAAAGAAAACAAGCTATGTTGTAGTTGGTGAAAACGCAGGATCCAAAGAACGAAAGGCAAAAGAGTTGGGGATTCCTGTTTTAACAGAGGATGCATTCCTGCAAATGCTGCAATAAGAAACGACCGGAAAGCAAATTGCTTTCCGGTCGATATTGTTATAAAGAAAAATCCGTGTCCTTATATTTTTCAAAATCTAAAGCCTTCATTTTCAGCGGAATCCGTTTGCAGGGATTATAACGAAATTTTCCACAACTGTAATATGCGGATACAATACCCCGTTTGGTACATAAAATTTGATCTTCACCCATGGCGGCACCGTGCTGGCAGTAGCTGCAGGAACGTGTTATTTTTTTACGGAACAGCATGTTTTTGCCCCTTTCCACGATCTAATAGGGGTATTATACTACATTCCTCCTGTAATTGCCACATTTTTTTTCGTTTAATTCCATATAAGATCATACTCATGACGGAGATGAGTATTAAAATGAGGGGTAACCGAAAGGCTATATGGGTACCAGGAAACAGAATTGGCTGCAGTAAAAACGACATAAGTAATGAAAAAAGGGTTTGTAACACCTTTCCCGGGAAATATTTTCCGCAGGATAATTCTTCTGTTACAGAGTTTGTCTGCATGGCAACGCAGATGCCGCCGAAAGCCAACATAGGACTTGCCAGCAAAAATCGAATTCCCTCGTCCGAGATTCTCTGCAGCATAATGCATCCGTTTGAAAGCTCCAATAATCCGGAAAGAATTATCTGTATCTCAACAGGCAGCATCCATAAAAACCACTTTTCGAAGAAAGTAATAATGATTCGAAATAAAAAAACCCAACCACAAATAATTGACATTGTTCTTACTGAATTTTGCAGGTTAGTGTGAAGGGAATTTCGTATTTTGGTATCAATATGACATATTTCGTTGCTGTGTCCCGGTAGTATGAAGCCAACAAGCAAAGCGCTTGCAATATGTATTACCCAAAGCATCCAGGGAATGACTGGATTTGAAAAAATAACGGAAAATATTCCAAAAATAAAAGCAGGTCCAGCATTATTGCAAAAGCCAAGCATGCGTTTTGCTGCGGTTTCTGACAGTTGTCCTTGATGATAAGCTTGGGTTACGATCTTCGCTCCCACAGGATAACCGGCTAATAATCCCAACAGCATTATGGATTCGCTGCCCTTTGGAATTTTGCACAATCTACCGATTGGATTTAACAGAATAAATCTTTTGCCCAGCAGGCCGTCGTTTATGATTCCCGAAAGAAAAACAAAGGGGAATAAAGATGGAATTATGGTACGAATACATAATTCAAGCCCGGAAGAAGCGCCTCTAAGGGCTGTTTTTGTGTCTAATATCATTATAAGCATAGCGCAAGCGGCTACTATTACAGGCGCAGATTTTCGTAGATTCTTCAAAGTATCACCTCATTAGAATCTATGTGCGACGGGTTAAATTCAATACCCTGGTATCATAGACTTTTTAAAAGAGGAGGGAGAATGGATGGAAAAACCGAGAATGCTATCCCACCTGAACAGGCAGGAAGTAATGCAAAAGCTCCCGTTAGTGGAAATTGCAGGATATAATCGGGTGTTGATTGAAAATCACCAAGGTGTTATCGGATATTCGGCTGAGGAAATTCAGATCAAGGTATGTTATGGAAAGATCGCTCTTACAGGATGTAAGTTAAATTTTGCACAAATTAATCGGGAACAGCTTGTAATTACAGGAGAAATATGCGGCATTACGCTTTACAGGGGGTAGACTATGTGGAAATTGCTTTCCGGCCGTATCCGATATCATGTCATCTGCGCAAACAGCGTAATGTTGTTAAATGCATTTAATAGTGCAGAAATCATTTTAGAAGATGTAGCGGTCATCAATGATTTGGAATTACAAATTACTGTTTATAATAAAGATAATGATACATTTTTAATGATCTGTAACAAAATGGAGGCTTCAGCAAAAGTCCTTCAAAAAAATGGACTGTTATGGGAATTTGGCGCTATACTGAAACGACCGGTGCTGGTAGGAATGTTGTGTGTTTTAACAATCTTGTTCTGTTATCTTCCTAGTCGTGTTATGTTTGTTTCTGTAACAGGAAATAAGAATGTCACAACAAAACAGATACTGGAAGCGGCAGAAAACTGCGGAATCGCATTTGGCGCAAACAGAAGGGAAGTCCGCAGTGAACAAATGAAGAATGCGCTTTTACAAAAAATTCCACAGCTTCAGTGGGCAGGAATAAACACATCTGGGTGTACTGCAATTATTTCCGTAAGAGAAAAGACGACCCAGCAAATTTCGAATGTAAATAACAATCTTGTCAGCAGTATCATAGCTTCTTCCGACGGCGTTATACAATCCTGTACTGTGTACCAAGGAAATCAGCTTTGTTCTGTGGGGCAGGCTGTAAAAGCCGGACAAACCCTTGTGTCCGGATACACAGATTGCGGTATTATCACAAAAACCACCCAGGCGAAAGCAGAGATCAACGCGCTCACATTCCATGAAATTGAGGCATATACACCGCATTCTACATATGTAAGAGACAAAATAGTAAAAACAAAAACATTATATAGCCTCCGTATCGGAAAAAAACTTATAAAATTCTATAAAGATAGTGGAAATTATAGTGGCAGTTGTGATAAAATATATGAGGAAAAGTGTGTATGTCTGCCCGGTGGCTTTCCGCTGCCAATTGCAGTTGTAAAAGAAACGGTTAACTGGTATGATGCAGTTACAGAAGAAGCATCCGTGTCTGATTCCCGTGACTGGCTTGCGGATTCTGCGAGAGCCTGTTTAAAAGACAAAATGATTGCCGGTGAGATTATTTCAGAAGAAACCGAGATTAATCCAATAAATGACGCGTATTACTTGTATGGCCGATATGCATGTATGGAGATGATCGGTCAGGTTAAATATGAACAAACGATAATTGGGGATTGAAATTTATGACGGAAAGAATTGTAAATTCGGACAGGGTCGAGGATATTATTGCGGTGTTTGGCTCTTTCGATGAGAATATTAAACGAATCGAGGATGCTCTTGCGGTCACTATTGTGAATCGTGGAACGGATTTACGCATTACCGGTGAACCGGAGGCCGCAGATAAGGCAGCTCGCGCGTTGGAGGGGTTGCTTTCTCTTGCGGCGAAGGGTGAAGTGATTGACGAACAGCGCGTTCGTTATCTTATTACTTTGGTGCAGGAAGGTAATGATGACTATGTTTCCCAGATGGCGAAGGATGTTGTTTGTATAACTGCGAAGGGAAAGCCCATTAAGGCAAAAACCGTAGGTCAACAGCAGTATATGAAGGCGATTACTAAGAATACAGTCACCCTCGGTGTTGGTCCTGCAGGTACCGGTAAGACTTATCTGGCTGTGGCTGCTGCGGTTGCGGCATTTCGCGCCCGTACAGTCAACCGTATTATCCTTACAAGACCGGCGGTAGAGGCAGGGGAGAGACTGGGTTTTTTGCCCGGAGATTTGCAGAATAAGGTAGATCCTTACCTGCGTCCGTTGTATGATGCGCTATATGAAATGCTTGGCGCAGAAACATTTCAAAAATACCAAGAGCGTGGTTCTATCGAGGTGGCGCCCCTTGCCTATATGCGTGGCAGAACCCTGGATGATAGCTTTATTATTTTGGATGAGGCTCAGAACACGACCCGGGAGCAAATGAAAATGTTTTTGACCAGACTGGGTTTCGGCTCAAAGATTGTGATTACCGGTGATGTGACGCAGATTGATCTACCTAGCGATAAAACCTCCGGACTAAAGGATGCGATCCGTGTTTTGGAGGGTGTCAGAGATATTGCAATCTGCCGTCTGACTTCTGCAGATGTGGTGCGTCATGCATTGGTGCAGGAGATTATAAACGCTTACGAAAAAGCAGATAAAAAACAAGAAACAACGAAACTTTCAAAACCGGCTTCCGGCCATTACCAAAGGAAAAAATGATATGAAATATAAAATAAATATTACCTTTGATTGCTTTACGCTTCAAAGGTTTGCAGTAACATCAATCATTCGCAAGTGTATTGAGGCATCCCTTCAGGCGGAAAAAGTGAATGTTCCCTGCGAGATTAATGTGTTAGTTACAGACAATAAGGGAATTCATGCCATTAATCTTGCCAGCCGGAATATCGACAAACCTACGGATGTATTAAGCTTTCCTATGTTTTCTTTTGAGGCGGGTTGTTTGCCGGAAAATTGGGACAGCTACATAGATCCGGAAACTGGCTTATGTCCTCTGGGAGATATGGCGATTTCCTTAGAGCGCGCTGTCGCACAGGCCAAGGATTTCGGTCACAGCACCCGTCGTGAGATCGGATATCTGACGATTCATTCCATGCTGCACCTTTTGGGTTATGATCATTTGGATGAAGGTGAGCAGAAGGCGCAAATGCGTCAAAGAGAAGAGATTATTGCCTCTTCCATTGCCGGAATGCAGAGAGATTAAATACAAAGGAGTATGAATATGGCTACAAAAACCGCTATGATTACCATTGCCGGACGCCCCAATGTGGGTAAATCCACCCTTACCAATTACCTGGTTGGTGAAAAAATTGCCATTGTTTCTAATAAGCCTCAGACTACCCGAAATCGCATTTGCGGTATCGTGACAAGAGACGACACTCAGTTTGTTTTCGTGGATACACCTGGCTTCCATAAACCCAGAACCAAGCTTGGGGATTATATGGTAAATGTGACCCGGGATTCTATTGCTGATGTGGATATGACGATTCTACTTGTGGAACCCATTGCTTCCATCGGGCCGCAGGAAGAGGCGTTAATTGAACAGCTGAAGGCAAAAAAATGTCCTGTTGTTTTGGTAATTAACAAAATCGATACGGTTGAGAAGGACAGCCTTTTGGAAGTCATCGCTGTATATTCTCAGGCGTTTCAGTTTGCTACAATTATCCCCATTTCTGCAAAGACCGGTGACGGTGTTGATGCGCTGCTTGCAGAATGTAAGAAGTATGCGGTAGAGAGTCCGTTTTTGTTCCCTGAGGATATTACAACCGATCAGCCGGAGCGTCAGGTTATGGCGGAAATTATCCGGGAAAAAATTCTGTGGACACTGGATCGGGAAGTGCCCCACGGTACTGCTGTGGAGATTACAAAATTTTCTGAACGAGATAGCGGTATTATTGATATTGACGCGACAATTTATTGCGAAAAGGCCAGTCATAAGGGTATTATCATCGGAAAACACGGTGATATGCTGAAAAAGATTTCCTCTATGGCACGGGCAGATTGTGAACGCTTTATGGGCACAAAGGTGTTCCTAACCACTTGGGTTAAGGTAAAAGAAAACTGGCGTGACAGTGATTTCCTTGTGCGAAACTTTGGTTACAGAGAATAATTTCCAAGGGTAATTTGCCTTTCTTTGCAAATGCTATTTGCGGAGGGGTTTTTGATGAAGTCACAGGATTACTGGCAGATGTTTTTAGAAACCGGTGCGCCGGAGCTTTATCTTATGTTTAAGAACGCACGAAAAATGGAGCACACAGATGTATTTGACAACAACCGGACTGGTGATCAGAGTTACAGCCTATAATGATAAAGATGCATTACTGACGCTTCTGACACCCAATCACGGCAAACTTACGGTGAAAGCGAGAGGGCTGTACAGAAAGAACAGCCCGCTGTCTGCGTCTTGCCAGTTGCTGGCATACGGTGAGTTTACACTATTTGAATATCGCTCTATGTATACAATCAATGAGGCGCATTCGTTAGAACTGTTTACAGCGCTGCGCAGGGATTTGCAAAAGCTTTCCCTGGGTACATACTTTGCCCAAGCAGCGGAATTACTTTCGCAAGAAGATCTGCCGAATCCCGAATTGCTTTCTTTGACACTGAATTGTTTATATGCATTGTCCAAGCTTGATGCTCCGGAATTAATGGTCAAGTCGGTATTTGAACTCAGGGGCGCATGTCTTGCTGGTTATGCACCGGATTTGTACGGTTGTCATCGCTGCGGCAATCCCTTTCCGGATCGTTTTGATTTATCAGAAGGCAGGTTGGAATGTTCCGGTTGTCGGGATCATTTATCCACAGGTATTCGTATGCCTGTAATGGGTGGTGTTCTGGAAACGATGCATTATATTACCACTTGTGATGCGAAGAAACTGTTTTCCTTCAGTGTGGGTACAGATACATTAGAGCAAATATCGACTATTACAGAAGGGTATTTAACCACGCAATTGGAACGTGGGTTTTCAACCCTGGATTTTTATAAATCCTTATTAATACCCATTGCATATACAGGAGAAAACAATGTCTGAATTATATTTAAAGTCCCAAATAAAGCTGGAATTAGACCAGGTACTTCAAAAATTAGCGGAGTGTGCCGGAAGCGAAGAAGGCAAGAAAGTGTGTCTAAATCTTGTTCCGTCATCTGATTTGGAAGAAGTGCAGGAACGCCTGGATGAAACAACTGCTGCATCTATGCTCTCTACAAACAAGGGTTATCCTTATTTTGCGGATGTTCGGGATGTCTCTGCGTCTGTTGACAGAGCGGAGCGAGGTGGAACATTACAGCCTAAAGAACTTTTACACATTGCCGGGGTTTTACGCTCTGCTCGTAATGTAAAGGGTTACATTTCTGAAGATGAACAGTCTACGGTTTTGTCTCCGTTGTTTCAGTCATTGACCCCCAACAAGTATCTGGAGGATAGAATCTTCGGAGCTATTCTGTCAGAAGAAGAAATTGCGGATACAGCAAGTCCGGAGCTTTCTGATATTCGTCGACATATACGGATTCAAAGCGCAAAGATCAAAGACGGATTACAGAAGGTGATTTCGTCTCCTGCGTATTCTAAGTTTTTGAGAGAGCCAATTATTACAATTCGTCAGGGCAGATATGTTGTACCGGTTAAAAGTGAATGTAAAAACGATGTTCCCGGTATGGTGCATGATGTTTCCGCTACGGGGTCAACTTATTTTATTGAGCCTATGTCTGCGGTAAATGCGAATAATGCACTTCGGGAACTGGAATTGAAAGAGAAAAAGGAAATTGAGCGAATTTTAGCAGAGTTATCTGCCGAGGCTGCCGGATATCGGGATGCGATTTCAGATAATTTTACCATTTTGATTCGCCTTGATGTTATCTTCGCCAAGGCAAAGCTTGCATTTCAGATGCGCGCTTGGGCGCCGATGATGAATGACACAGGCAAAGTGGAATTGCGTAATGCAAGACATCCGTTGATAGACAGTAGTAAGGTTGTGCCTATTTCCTTGCGCCTGGGCACAGATTTCGACACGATGATTATCACAGGCCCTAACACCGGTGGTAAGACGGTCACATTGAAAACCGTTGGCTTGTTAACCCTGATGGCAGAGTGCGGATTGCATATTCCGGCAGGGGATGGCAGCTGTATATCTACCTTTGATGCTATTTTGGCGGATATTGGTGATGAGCAGTCTATTGCCCAGAGTCTTTCTACTTTTTCCAGCCATATGCGCACTATTGTTGATATAATCGCCCAGTGTGACAGCAGAACCCTTGTTTTGTTTGATGAATTGGGCGCAGGAACAGATCCTGCAGAGGGCGCTGCGTTGGCGATTGCCTTGATTGAATATTGCCGGAAAATGGGCAGCTGTGTAATTGCGACAACCCATTACGCTGAACTGAAGCTCTATGCTATGCGGACAAAAAGTGTTATAAATGCGTCCTGTGAGTTTAATGTGGAAACCCTTCAGCCAACCTATAAATTGTTGATCGGAATTCCTGGAAAATCCAATGCGTTTGCGATTTCCCGTAAGCTTGGCCTGTCTGAAGATATTTTGAAGGAAGCTTCTGATTTGGTAAGTCAAAGTGATAAGGATTTTGAGGATGTTTTGACACAGCTGGAACAGCAGCGCCAGCAAATGGAATCTGCCCGTGCAGAAGCGGAACAGTTGCGGCTGGAAACTGCGAAGATTAAGCAGCAAAGCGAGGAATTCAGCGCTCAGCTTCAGAAGGAGCGAGAAAAAGCGATGGAACAGGCGCGCCGTGAAGCCCAAGCGATCATTGAAGATGCCCGTCGTACTGCCAATGCCGCCACAGATGAAATTAAGGCGCTGAAAAAACAGCTTTCTGATAATGCGGATACCCAAGGCATTAATCAACGACAGGCGGAACTTCGCAGAAGTCTTAACGAAGCAGAGGCAAAACTTCGCACAGAAACCACAGTCAAAAACCGCCCGGCACCCACCAGAGCAATTCTTGTAGGCGATACAGTTGAGTTACTGAAACTGGGCACGAAAGCCAGCGTGATTGCAATCAATAAGGATGGCACATATCAGCTCCAGGCCGGCATTCTGAAGCTTTCTGCAAAAGAAAATGAGATCTATCTTTTGGAACAGGATAATCCCTACAAACAGAAAGGTGGGCGTCCTGCTCATTCCGGAAGAGAGATGAAAATGGCGGCAATGGCCTCTGAAATTGATCTTCGAGGTATGGATTCTGTTGAGGCAATTTGCGTGTTGGACAGATATTTGGATGAGGCAATGCGCTCCAATTTGAGTTCTGTCCGGATCATTCACGGCAAGGGCACTGGAACCTTGCGTTCTGCGGTACACCAGTCTCTTCGTAAAAATAAGTTTGTTAAGAGCTTTCGCTTAGGTGTTTACGGAGAAGGCGAAGACGGTGTAACAATTGCAGAGTTTTGATTATTTGTATAATTGGTGGAAAAAGGTTGACTTTTTTATCTAATTTGTTATCATATAAAAGAAGGTTTGCTTTAACCATCAAATGATAAGGGGTATTTCTTATGTACAGTAAAGAAGTTGTTGTTCGTTGCGAGTCTGGTCTGCATAATAAGCAGGCAACCTATTTTGTCCAGAAGGCCAATGAGTTTGATGCAAGTATCTGGGTAGAATCAGGCCAGCGTAAAATGAACGCAAAAAGTTTGCTTGGCATTATGTCTTTGGGAATTGTTACCGGCGCTGTTGTTACATTAAGCGCTTCCGGTGCAGATGCAGAGGCAGCCTTGGATTCCTTGGAGCTACTTCTTCAAAGGGATGTTTATTGATCGTATATAGGTTTGCCGCCTCAATGCATCATATGCGTTGAGGCGGTACTGTTTGGAGTTTAGTATGTGTTTTGATGATCTGAAGGAAAAAGCGAATAGTCTTCCTCTTGTACCAGGTGTGTATATTATGCGGGATAAGTCTGACTGCGTGATTTATGTTGGCAAAGCAAAAAAACTAAAAAATCGTGTTAGTCAATATTTTCAGGACACAGTATCTCATTCTCCCAAAACAAGGATGATGGTCAGCAAGGTTGACCATTTTGATGTGATCGTTGCAGCCTCAGAATTTGAAGCGCTTGTTTTGGAATCTTCACTAATCAAACGCTACTTGCCTAAATATAATATTTTATTAAAAGATGATAAAGGATATCCTTATTTGCGGTTGGACATGCGGGATCGTTATCCAAGGATTACGATGGTAGGAAAAGTATCGGATGACGGAGCGTCCTATTATGGGCCGTACGGTAGCCGTGGTGTTACACAAAATCTCTTGGACGCCATTCGTATCACATTAATGCTTCCGGATTGCAATAGAAAATTTCCACAGGACATTGGAAAAGACCGGCCTTGTTTGAATTTTCATATGAAGCATTGTGAGGGATGGTGTCGCAAGGAGTCCGGTGAGGCAGAATATAGAACGCGTATAGAGCAAGCAAAACAGCTGCTTCAAGGCAATTTTAAACAGGTATCCGTGCAAATCAAACAACAAATGCTGGATGCAGCAGATATGATGAATTTTGAATTGGCGGCGAATCTGCGTGACAGACTTAAGGCTGTTGAATCACTCGGTCAAAAGCAGTATGTAACAGCCGGCGCATTGGCGGATACCGATGTGATTGGATTTTTTCAAAACGAAACAAAGGCATGCTTTTCTGTGTTGCATTTTAGCGGCGGAAACTTACTGGATAAGGAATATGAAATTATTGAACGAGTGGAAGAACCGGAATCGGTTGTGGCTGGGTTGCTTACACAGTTTTACTTGAATCGCAGATTTGTGCCGAAATCTATTTTATTGCCTTTTATTGTTGAAGATCAGGAATTATTGGGACAGCTATTTGAGCAGAAACTGAACCGTCGTCCTAAGTTTCGTGTTCCTCAGCGGGGAGATAATTTAAGGCTTGTTGAAATGGCTCAGTTAAATGCGAGAGAAGAAGTTGATAGGATCACATCTAAAGAGGAACGTACCAAGAGTGTTCTAAATTTACTGGGTAAGATGTTAAACATACCGGCTCCCTGTCGAATTGAATCCTACGATATTTCTAATATCAGTGGCACCGATATTGTGGGCGGTATGGTTGTATTTGTTGATGGTAAACCCAAAAAAGGAGACTATAAGCGATTCTCTGTTCGAGATTTAGCAGACCAGAATGACTACGCATCTATGCAACAAGTTATTCGTCGTAGATTTGCCCATTATATCAACGGGGATGAAGGTTTTGAGGAATTACCTGATCTAGTACTGATTGACGGCGGCATAAATCATGGGAAAATAGCGTTAGATGTGTTAAATTCTTTTGGAATTACAGTTCCTGTTTTTGGCATGGTGAAGGATGACCGGCATCGTACGCGAGCTTTGGTTACACCAGATGGTTTGGAAATCGGTATTGATTCGCAGCAAGCTGTATTTGCGCTGATTGGAAATATCCAGGAGGAAACGCACCGTTTTGCGATTTCTTATCATAAAAAGTTAAGAAGTAAACGGTTGCGATACTCTGAATTAGACAAAATTCCAGCTGTTGGACCGAAAAGAAAACAGTTGCTTCTTGGTCGATTTAAATCTATTGCAGCTATTAAAGCCGCATCGCTGGATGAATTATTGCGTGTTCTTCCTGCAGATGCAGCCAATAGTGTCTATAATTATTTTAGAGCAGGGGAGTGAGCAGCATCAATGCGTGTTATTACAGGAAAAGCAAGAGGTGTTGTATTAAAGACACCGGAAGGTATGAAAACACGACCTACGTCAGATCGCGTGAAGGAAGCATTATTTAGCATTATTCAATTTGATGTACCCAATGCAAAGGTGCTGGATTTGTTTGCAGGAACAGGGCAGCTTGGTATTGAAGCGTTAAGTCGGGATGCAAAGTATGCCGTGTTTATTGATGAACTAGATCAGGCGTGTAAGTTAATATCAGACAATTTGAAGAAAACAAAACTGGAAAATTATGCCCGTGTTATCCGAAGCGACTATGAAATCTTTTTGAAAAATTGCAAAGAAAAGTTCGATATTATCTTCTTAGATCCTCCTTATGCAGAAAAATTTCTGGAAAATGCATTAAATTTCATAACAGAAATTGACATTTTGCAATCTGGTGGTATAATAGTTACGGAACGCCCTGCCGGGAAGGAGTTGCTGTGCGATTTTACCGGGTATGCGCGTTCTAAGGATTATAAATACTCTAATACTGTTTTAACAATTTTTCGGAAAGAATGATTGTTAGAGGATGCTATGAAAATTGCAATTTACCCAGGAAGTTTTGATCCCATTACCAGCGGTCATTTAAACATCATTCGAAGAGCGGCTGATATTTTTGATAAGTTAATTGTTTGTGT
>JAEIGA010005404.1_pt1 | contig 19544 bp, 16 predicted proteins | sample 9270691 | NCBI WGS metagenome assembly JAEIGA01 (sample SAMN17057246, study PRJNA624740) | gut metagenome | biome: biome; isolation source: fecal sample | host: Bos grunniens | place: China: Xizang | collected 2019 | reverse complement strand
TTCTCGTCGTCGCAGAGGTAAATACAGTTGCCTTCTGATTTACCCATTTTGCCTGATCCATCCAATCCTGGCACTTTAACTGCCTTGTCTGCGAAATGGAATGACTGTGGTTCTTTGAAGTAGTCGATATTATAAATACGATTGAATCGTCTTGCGAAAAGGCGCGCCATCTCCATATTCTGCTCTTGGTCCTTACCCACAGGCACTTTGTCAGCCTTGTGCACCAATATATCTGCTGCCATGAGACATGGATAGGTAAGCAATCCGGCATTCACATTATCTGGCTGCTTGCGCACTTTCTCCTTAAACGAGGTGACACGCTCTAACTCTCCCAGATAGGCATTCATATTGAGATAGAGATACAACTCGAGTACTTGCTTCACATCGCTTTGGACATAGATAGGCGCCTTGCTTGGGTCGATGCCACAAGCGAGATATTCACTCAAGATAGTCTTTACTGAATTGCGTATATTTTCAGGCGTAGGGTGTGTGGTGAGTGAATGCCAGTCTGCGATAAAAAACATACAATCATATTCGTCTTGCATCTTGACAAAACTCTTCACCGCACCGAAATAATTACCGAGGTGCAAATTGCCCGTAGGGCGTATTCCACTAATTACTCTCTCCATGAGATATCAAATCGTTAAATTATTCAATTTCAATTGGCAAATGACGATAAATAGGTTGTGCAAGTGTGGTAAGCGTCTCTGTGTTAGCCACTCCCTCTATCTCCTGTATCTGCGTATTAAGCAATCTCATCAAATGCTCATTATCGTGTGCAAAGACCTTGAGAAGCAATCCATATGCTCCAAGAGTGTATTGTGCCTCTACGACCTCTGGAATCTTCTCCAATGCAGCAATAACTTGATTATACATAGATGCTTTCTCCATCGTGATACCTATATATACACATAACTGGTATCCCAACATCTTAGGTTGCACATGGTAACTGGACCCCGTAATGACTCCGTTATCAATCATCTTCTGCACTCGCTGATGTACCGCTGCGCGACTCACACCGCAATACTCCGCTACCTCTTTGAAGGGTGTACGAGCACTCTTCGTGATAATTTTAAGGATCTTTCGATCCAATTCATCTATTTTTTCCATGGTATTTTGATAAAATGTTTTAAAGTGTGTGCAAAGTTACTACAAAATTTTGATATATGCAAAAAAAATAGTACTTTTGCAACAAATTTCTTTACAAAATGACACTTGACGAATATATATCCTCTCATTCGAGCGCTGAAAGTCCTGCTCTGCAGGCCATCACGCGTGCTACGCATGTTCATACTATCAACCCCCATATGCTGAGCGGGCATGTGCAAGGTCGTGTATTAAGCATGCTAAGCCATATGATACGGCCGAAGCATATTTTGGAAGTTGGCACTTTTACTGGTTACAGCGCGCTATGCTTAGCCGAGGGTCTCTCCCCAGATGGCAAACTGACAACAATAGAGCATAATGATGAGTTGGAAGAGATGATTCTACGCCACCTATCCCTCTCTCCATTATCCACTCAGATAGAACTCTTAATCGGTGATGCCTGTGAGATACTAAGCGGATGGGTCAAAGATGCAGAACACATGTTTGATTTAGTATTCCTTGATGCCGACAAACGCGAGTATTGCAGCTATTTAGATTTAGTCTATCCTCTTGTACCCATAGGTGGTTTTATTTTGACAGACAACACCCTATGGGACGGTCATATCATCGACCCTGCTTACGACAAAGATAAGCAAACACTTAGCCTACGAGCCTTCAATAATAAAGTAAAAGAGGACGACCGCTTTGAGCAAGTCATCCTCCCATTACGTGACGGACTAACGCTTATCAGAAAAGTGCATTAGCAGTTAACTATCCCCCCTCTTGCGTCGAACAAGTGCTGAATTGTAGTGCTTCGTCCCATGTATAGTCTTTTTCTTCGGTAGTAGAAGGCACATATGCCATTGTTTCTATGGCTTTCTCTTGCGGGAAAGTGAAATAGGTGCATATACACTCGCATAGCAGTTCGGATTTTTCTCCTTTGGAGTCATCTGCAGCGCTCCAAATCTCGCCTTGCACGATAGCTATATTACGGCGCATCTCCTTTAAATACGCGCGCAACTTGATATACGACTGCATCGTAGTGACAGGTTTATGGTATCGCATCTCCATCTTTGCTGTCACGCCTGCCGTTTGCAGTTTATGGAATACCACCCATCCGCATATCTCATCCAGCAATACGGCCTGAATACCTCCGTGCAGTGTATTCACCCACGACTGATGGTTCTGTGTAGGTTTCCAAATAGAGATGATATCTTCCCCATCTTCAAAGAATCGCATTTGCGTGCCGATAGGATTGGTTGGACAACAACCAAAGCAGTTATACTGCGGTATGGCAATCCAAGGGTTATTTATTCGTTTCATACCAAGCAATTATCTAATGCCTCCGTGAGTGCTTTTTTATCTAAGTGCTGACCGATAAAGACCAGTTTCTGCATGCGGTCGCCATACTGTTCGTCCCAATCTTTCTGCAACTGCGCATCTTGCGCCATGAGTTGCATCAATTCTTCTTTGGGCATCGTAGCAAACCACTCTCCTGCTTGACGCATATTGAATTGTTTGCCCGCCTGTTCGAAAAGATAACACATATCAAACTCTTCGGCAAAATAGCACATTCCTTTGCATCGAATAATATTCTTGGGCCAATGGGCAGCCACGAACTCATCAAACATGCCCAAATCAAATGGTTTGCGCGCGAAATAGACATATGTCTCAATCCCATATTCCTCGCCATGTGCATGGCCGTGCTCGTGATGATGGCAACAGCAATGCCCATGCTCATGATCACAATGCGAGTGATCTTCGTGCTCGTGGTGATGGTCGTGTTCGTGGTGGGTAGCATCTTCTATCTCACGAATCCATGTGGCGGAAGTAGCCACTTTATCGAAGTTAAATAGATGTGTATTGAGTATATTCTCAAACGGCACATCGCAGTAGTTTGTTTCTATAATTTGCGCTTGTGGTTGTATGGCGCGAATAATATTCTTAATGCGAGTCAACTCATCTTCGCTCGCCTCGGAAGCCTTATTTAATAAAATTAGATTACAGAACTCTATCTGCTCAATCACGAGCGCTGAGAGGTCTTCTTCCTTGGGTAGAACTTGCTTTTTAGATGCATGTTTATCTAATTGGGCGATAAACTCATCTCGCAGTCGCATGGCATCTACTACGGAGCAAATACAGTCCAACACGGGCATTCCATCTTGCACAAACTGCGGCACCATTTGTGGGTAAGTACATAGGGTTTGTGCGATAGGAATGGGTTCGCATATTCCACTTGCCTCGATAACAATATAGTCGAATGGTTGTGGTGAGGCAATAAGGTCGTGCAACTGCTCAATAAGGTCCATTTTAAGCGAGCAGCATATACATCCATTCTGCAAAGCCACTAAGGAGTCATCTTGTTGTGAGACTACTCCGCCCTTTTGAATGAGCGAAGCGTCGATATTCACTTCGCCTATATCATTGACAATGACAGCGAAGCGGATACCTTGATTATTAGTCAGTATTCGATTGAGCAAAGTAGTCTTACCACTCCCCAGATAACCGGTGAGTAGTAAGACTGGAATTTGATTGATTTTTTGCATTATAGTGTGATTTTATATTACATGCCGGCATAGGCTGCGTAATCCGCATAGTATTTCTCTACTAGTTTGCGATGACCATAACGCTCGCACGTTTGCAATACATAACTCAAGATAGCCGCTTGGCGTCCTGTAGTGGATTCCATCACTTCGCGCTGTTGTCTATCCAAGGATTGCGCAAAACGCATATATTCTGCGCATGTTTGCGCTACAGCATCCATGATAGCTAATGCCTTTTCGTCTTCCTTGAGTATAAAATATAAACCCGCCATGGTAGCAGAAGTATAGTCATAAGGGATATTATAGCCAGGGAGCTGCTGCTCTGCAAAATCAAGTACCTCAAGCGCTTTTTCGCGTTGGTTTTCACGCAGTAGTTGTTCCGCCAATTGAGCAAACATCATTCGGTGTGTGCGGCACATACGCATAAGATTTTCGTCTATATAGATACCTGGGATATTCATATTGCCATATTGGAACTTATGCAGCATATTCTCATACATCTTCTCCGTATTAACGCGTGGTTGTCCGTCAGCGCTGCGAGTAGGTGTTATTTGATAGGTGAGACCTGTCAATTCGAGCCAAGGTTCGAGTCCCAAATAATAGTCATTACCTACGGTAGCACAGAAATACATTGGGCGATTGAAATCATTTTGCTCAATCATCTCCATGATCATCATCTCGGAACGGGTGTACATGCGTTTTTTCTTGAGCATCATCTGTTCGCCCGCAGGTGTGGTGATATAGAGTTGGTCAGATGGCAAGTAATTATCTCCCTCTCTACTCTTGGTACGCGGGTCATCCGAACGGAGGAAATTGAAAGCTTTCTCTACCGATACCGGCTGACCGAGACGATTATCCACACGAGCGATTTCATTCTTACCCGGCATATAATCTTTATACTCCCAGGTTATAGGAAGTGCTTGTGACTCATAATATGGACGCTTCATCTGAGAGATATACCAGTCGGTTTGCAGATAAGAGAGGTTGCATACACGCTTATCTGTACCTACTTCTTCCACCTCTTGATTATACCATAACGGGAAGGTATCGTTGTCTCCGTTGGAGAAGAGAATTGCCTGCTCTTCGCATGATTTGAGATAGTTAGCACCAAAATCACGGCATGCATAGCGATTCGATCTATCGTGGTCGTCCCAGTTTTGCGAAGCCATTTGTATGGGCACTAATAGGGTTACCAGCGTGATGAGCAGAGCAATTGCAGTTTTGCCGGCATTGGTTTTCAGCGCGCTATTACACCAATCAATCAATGCCAATACGCCCAAACCAATCCATATACAGAAAGCGTAGAATGAACCCGCGTACGCGTAATCGCGCTCGCGCGGTTGATAAGGAGTTTGGTTGAGGTACATCACAATAGCCAATCCAGTCAAGAAGAATAGCAAGAAGGTGAGGATAAAATTCTTTTTACCTTCTGTAGTTTCCTCTCCATTGCGCTTGGTTAACTGCCACACGATACCTATTACACCCAATAGAAGAGGTAACATGTAGTAGACATTATGCCCCTTATTCTCTTTGAGTTCGGTAGGGAGCAAGTCTTGATCACCAAGCATAGCATTATCAATCGCGTCAAAGCCCGTGATCCAGTTGCCTTTGGTAATATCTCCATAGGACTGCAAATCGTTCTGACGGCCCGAGAAATTCCACATAAAATAGCGCCAATACATGAAATTCACTTGGTATCGGAAGAAGAAACGCAAGTTCTCTGCAAAAGTAGGACAATAGTCTGTTTTCTGCTGACCGCAGTAGTCATAACGAACGCGCTTGCCTTTCACTTGCGCCCATTCCTTGTATGCCTGTACATGGCTGGCTTGCGAGGAATACATACGCGGGAAGAGCATGCAGAACTGATCCATAAACACATAATTGGTTTTATAACCAGTGACTACATATTTATCTTTTTCTCCCTCTACACTTGGTGCTGGTGCGTACTGCGCATGACCTATCTTCTCCACAGGAATACACATATTGCCCTCCACTTTGAGTTCTACTGGCGCATTATATGTCTGACCATAGAACAAAGGACGATCGCCATACTGCTCACGATTGAGGTAGTATTTGAGTGAGAATACATTATCAGGCGAGTTCTGATCCATTGGTGTATCGGCGCTGGAACGAATAACGAGCGCAGCATACGAACTATAACCAATCAGAATAACGGAAATCATCACCATGGCTGTATTGAGCCAACGAGAGGAGATAGAATTAGGTTTCATCAACATGAATGTCAGTAAACCCGCAGAAAGACCTAATCCCATCCACCATTTCTCAAAGAGGAAAGCCGCGCCACTGAATGCAAAAGCAAGAGTGCAAGCGACTGCAATACGCTGTTTGGACTGGTCTTTATTCGTCTCTATAATCGCCCACACAAGCGAAGCGATAGCAAGCACAATATACACCGCCAATCCCGTATTGAATGGGCATCCTAATGTATTCACAAAGAGCAATTCGAACCATCCTGCAACAGTGGGAAATCCTGGGATGATACCATACAGGATGACCAATAAGATGGCACACGAGATTAAGAATGCCTTGCACATTCCCGCCCAAGAGAAATCATACTTACGGAAATAATACACGAGCACGATAGCAGGAATTGTCAGCAAGTTCAGCAAGTGCACGCCAATAGACAATCCCATTAGATAAGCAATCGCTATCAACCAGCGGTCACTACCCTCTTCGTCTGCCAATTCATCCCATTTGAGGATAAGCCAGAATACTACGGCCGTAAATAGCGATGAAGAGGCATACACCTCGCCTTCTACCGCGGAGAACCAGAATGTATCGCTAAAAGTGTATGCCAAAGAACCCACGAATCCCGCGCCAAGCAGCGCAATTCCTTTCCATAAAGTATCAGGCTGCACTAATTTCTTCGCTAAAGCGGTAATCGTCCAGAAAAGGAAAAGAATAGTAAACGCACTCGCCATAGCTGACAAAGCATTGACACACATAGCCACCTGCGTTGTATCAGCAGCAAAGAGCGAGAAGAAATGTCCCATCAGCATAAAAAATGGCGCTCCGGGGGGATGCCCCACATCCAATTTCCATGCACTTGAAATAAACTCACCACAATCCCAAAAAGACGCAGTTGGTTCCAATGTAAGGAGATACGTGGCAGCGGCTATTGCAAAAACAAACCATCCACACAACGCATTCCATAATTTAAAATTTTTCATAAAATATTAATATTTTTACAATTTGTACACAACTATCCAAATTACGGTGCAAAGGTAGCAAAAATAATTGAAAACTGAAAAATAAAAGGCTATTTTTAAATCTAAATGGCATTTTTTTGCAAATAAGTTCGCACGCGCTTGCGTATATGAAATAAAAATCGTATCTTTGCGGACTTTTTGTGACTGCGGGTATGCATATCATCCCATACATACGAATAAACATTAAAATAACATACAATCATGACATTAGAGAACAGAAAAATTGCCGTTATCGGCTTAGGCTATGTAGGACTTCCATTAGCTATTGAGTATGGTAAAAAGTACCGTGTAATAGGCTTTGATATTTACGAAGCACGCGTAAACGAATTAGAGTCAGGCAAGGACCACACCTTAGAGGCAGACCTCGTTGGTATGAAACAGGCTTGTGACTTATACAAAGCAACGGGAAAAGTGGGACTTTCATTTACATATAATCCAGATGATTTGAAAGAAGCTAATACCTATATTGTAACAGTACCTACTCCTATTGACCGCTTCAACAATCCTGATTTAATTCCACTTCTCAAAGCAAGTGAGACCATTGGTAAGACATTGAACAAAGGCGATATTGTTATCTATGAAAGCACTGTATATCCTGGATGCACAGAGGAAGACTGCGTGCCTGTACTAGAGAAAGTATCAGGATTGAAATTCAACGAGGACTTCTTCTGCGGATATAGTCCAGAGCGAATCAACCCAGGAGATAAAGTGAATACATTGACTAAAATAAAAAAAATCACTTCAGGTTCCACTCCTGAGATTGCAGACCTCGTAGATGCATTGTATAATAGTATTCTACTCAATGGCACGCATAAAGCGCCTAATATGAAGGTAGCAGAAGCAGCAAAAGCTGTGGAGAACAGTCAGCGCGATGTGAATATCTCCTTCATGAACGAATTGGCACTTATCTGCGACCGAGTAGGTATCGATACTAATGATGTGATTGAGGCAGCTGGCACTAAGTGGAATTTCCTGAAGTACCGCCCAGGATTGGTTGGCGGGCACTGTATTTCTGTGGACCCATACTACCTCGCACACAAAGCCAAATCGCTTGGATACGATCCTAAAGTTATTTTGAGCGGTCGTGCTGTGAACAACTCTATTTCTAAGTTTATTGCCGACAAAGTGCTCAAACTGATGATTCAAAAAGACCACAAGATTCTAAACTCTAATGTGCTCATTTTAGGTGTTACATTCAAAGAGAACTGCCCTGACTGCCGCAACACGAAAGTAGTAGATATAGCCAATGAGTTGGAAGATTTTGGTGTAAATGTAGATTTGTATGACCCATGGGCAAGTAACGAAGTTATCAAGCACGAATATGGCAAAGAGCTCATTCCTGCTATCGACCCTGATAAGAAATATGCTGCTGTTATTGCTTGCGTAAGTCATGACCAATTCAAAACCTTTGACTTCAAGAAATACCAAGAACAAGGCGCTGTGGTATTTGATGTAAAGAACTTTGTGGATCGTCAGTTTGTTGATGCACGCTTATAAAACACAATTTGGTAGGTTCTACACAAGATAATTATGAAAATAGCAGTTGCAGGCACAGGATATGTGGGTTTGAGTATTGCTACTCTACTCGCTCAGCATAATGAAGTATGGGCAGTGGATATAGTCCCCGAGAAGGTAGAGATGCTCAACCACCATAAATCGCCAATCCAAGATGAGTATATTGAGCGTTATTTGCGTGAAGTTCCTTTGAAACTCACCGCCACGCTGGATGCCGACAAAGCATACAAAGACGCAGAGTTCGTCGTCATCGCCGCGCCCACTAATTACGATAGCACGCGTAATTATTTCGACACATCTGCCGTGGAGAATGTTATTGAGACCGTGCTACGCGTCAATCCGAATGCTATGATGGTAATTAAATCCACAATACCAGTCGGATACACGGAAAGCGTACGCCAAAAATACCGATGCGAAAACATTCTATTCTCCCCGGAGTTTCTGCGTGAGAGCAAAGCGCTCTACGATAACTTGTATCCAAGCCGTATTATCGTAGGAACAGTCCTTGACAATAAACATTGTAAAGAGCAGGCCATACGTTTTGCCGAGTTACTCAAAGAAGGTGCTATCAAAGAGGATATTGAGACACGCATCATGGGACTGACAGAAGCAGAAGCTGTCAAGCTATTCGCTAATACCTATTTGGCGCTGCGCGTGAGTTATTTCAATGAATTGGACACCTACGCAGAGATGAAAGGACTGGACACACAAGCTATTATTGATGGCGTGTGTTTAGACCCACGCATCGGTACGCAATACAACAACCCATCGTTTGGTTATGGCGGGTATTGCTTGCCTAAAGACACCAAGCAACTGCTTGCTAATTATCAAGACGTACCTGAAAATCTCATCGAAGCAATCGTGGAAAGTAATCGCACACGCAAGGATTTCATCGCAGACCGAGTGCTGGCTAAAGCAGGTTATTATGATTACTATCACAATGGTGATTTCAACGCTGCCGAAGAACACCCATGCATTATTGGTGTCTATCGCCTGACCATGAAGTCTAATAGTGATAATTTCCGCCAATCGAGTATTCAGGGTATTATGAAGCGCGTGAAAGCGAAAGGCGCGCAGGTTATTATCTACGAACCTACACTGGAGAATGGTAGCACTTTCTTCGGCAGCATGGTGATCAATGACTTGGAGGCATTCAAACAGAAAAGCCAAGCGATTATTGCCAATCGTTATGATACTTGTTTGGATGATGTGAAGGAAAAAGTATATACCCGCGATATTTTCAGACGCGACTAATACTCCGCATACATGATAGATGAGTGAGAAAGTAGAGTATATAGGTAAACGCGAGATTATTTGGAGTTATGCAGGCACAGCATTCATGATAGGCGCTGGCGTGCTCTTATTGCCATTTATTCTCAACAAAATGCCAGATGAGACAGTAGGTGTTTGGAATATTTTCCAAACGATTACTGCGCTCGTTTTATTGCTTGACTTTGGTTTTAGACCCACCTTTGCCAGAAACATAAGTTACATCTTTACTGGCGTCAAGGCACTACAAAAAGATGGTGTAGCGCACACGGACTCCAATGCGAATGTAGATTACGGACTATTAAAAGGCTCACTCGCAGCAATGAAGCGCTTCTACCAATGGATAGCGCTCGCTGTATTTGGATTACTGCTAACAGCAGGAACGGCTTATTTCTACTATATTCTGCAGAAATACTCTGGAGACCGCATGGATGCTTTCATTGCATGGCTGCTACTCATCGCTATCAACTGCTATAACCTATATACATTCTACTACGACGCGTTGTTGACAGGTAAAGGATATGTGAAGCAAAGCCAACAAATAAATATGTTAGGCCAAGTGGTCTATATAGGACTGGCAATTGGACTCATTTATGCGGGTTTTGGACTAACGGCTATCGTGGGCTCTCAGTTCGTCTCTACCATCATTCGCCGCTACCTCACCTACAAGGTATTTTTCACAGCTCAATTAAAAGAGAAATTAGCCTGCGTGGAAGCGCAAGAACCGAAGAATATACTACAAGCCATCACGCCGAATGCCATCAAGATAGGACTGACTAACTTAGGTGGTTTCTGCGTCAATAAATCAGCTATATTGATTGGTTCTGCCTTTCTTAGCTTGGAGCAAATAGCATGCTATGGAATCACCATCCAAGTGATGGATATTTTGGCGCGCTGCGCATCGGTTTTCTATCAATCATATACGCCTAAGTTGGCCCAATGCAGAGCAGAGAACAATCTGCCACAATTGAAGCGCTATTATTTATTATGCACTGGTAGTTTGTGGGCTGTGTTTATAATCGGTGGTCTCGCGTGGATTTTCCTTGGCGAATGGGCTTTGGCATTTATGAATAGCCAAACGCATTTTGTGCCTATTGGAATGCTATGCGTCATGCTGCTTATCAGCGCATTGGAGCACAACCATGCTGTTTCGGCAGGATTTATCATGGCTGACAACAAGATTCCATTCTTTATCCCTTCCCTACTGAGTGGCGGTGCAACAGTGATTTTACTTTTTGTATTCCTTTATATCTTCGATTTGGGAATATGGGGACTCATCTTGGCACCTGGCCTCGCCCAATTGGCATACCAAAACTGGAAATGGCCGAGTGTTGTTATTAGAGAATTACGAAATGAGTAACAGCCTACACACGGATATCACATACACCGCCATATATATACTAATTCTATTGGTTCTTTATTGGCGGCATAGACGAAACTCCATTAACAAATGGGGAATAGGCAATATGTTATTGCTTAGTTATGTGCTATACCCTATTATTGGTTGTTTCTGGTATTTCAATCATAACTCACCTTACCGTGAATTTGTTACTGAACTACAATTATTCCCCTTTATCTTCCTTGCGGCAATGCTCTATATTGCTGCTTATCCAAGCCTGCAATACGATAAAGCAAACATACAGCGCATAGCCCCACCTCCCATGCTGCTACTCAATATTTTCGCAGTCATCTATATCCTCTGTACACTAATGCAAATACCGATGATTATCGAGAATTTGTCAAGTGGTTTGCGTAGTATTATGGTGGACGCGGCCGCGGGAGCAGATATGTACTTAGAATCGCAATCAGAGGAAGTGACCTATGACGGCGCAATCAGTAATATAGCGGCAATCATATTCAATATTTTCTCTCCGCTTGCCTTTCTTTTATTCTTCTATTATCTGACACTCGAACGGCGTTATAAATGGGCGGAGATAGGATTTGGTATCTGTATATTGATAAAATGCTTCTCATCATTGAGTAATGGTCAGCGCACAGAGGTGTCTATGTCCGTCTTTAATATCATAGTGGCATACTTAGCGCTCCGTCCTATGCTTCCTGTGCGTATTCAGCGTGGCGTACGCGTTGCACTTATCATACTCGCCATCTCTATTGCTGTACCATTCCTAATGCTCTCCATCAGTCGTTTTGGCGAACGAGAAGGTGGTTTATACGGTGGATTGGTATATTACATAGGCGAAGCACCCTATTATTTCAATCAGTTTGCATTAGATTCTGATGCAATACGACACGGGGATCGTACATGCAACATATTCAAACAACTAATGGGTATGCCTGTACCTGAAGGAATCTTTGGTGTACGCAGTGCTTATCCTACCATCAAGATGGATGATTCCATATTCTCTACTTTTGTTGGTGACTTTGTATTGGATTTCGGAGGTACAACCACGGCAATCCTATTCATCCTATTTAGCATCATATTCACTCGCCTGACCCGTACTAATGCACCCAATACTATCCCATTTCATCGACTTGTATTGGCTTATTTCGCAATGAGTGTTTGTATGCAAGGAGGTATGTACTTATTCAACTATTCATTTGAAGGAAACTTACAAATCATAGCGATAGTTCTATTCTACACTATTTTTGCATTGACCTATATATACAAGCGCTATAGAAAGGAGGGAGAACAATGATCACATTCTCTATCCTTTTGCCAGTTTACAAAGCCAAATATCTGCGTGATTGTATTGATAGTATTATTGCTCAGACATACACCGATTGGGAACTAATCATTATCAATGACGCCTCACCAGAACCTATTGACTCAATCGTTGCTGCATGCCACGATGCACGCATTCATTACTATGTGAATGAGACAAATATAGGAGGAAAAGATTTAGTGAGACAATGGAATACTTGCCTTGTAAAAGCCAAGGGAGAGTATTGTATTTGTATCGGCGACGATGATATATTAGCACCGGATTGTTTAGCTACCTATGTGTCTTATATAAAGAAATACCCATTTGCAGAAATAATACACGGACAAACAGATATCATCGACGAGCAAGGAGAATTCGTTTGTCATACCGCAGCAAGACCAGAATGGGAATCTGCAATGAGTCTATTGTACCATCGCACATATAATTACAAACATCAATTTATTGGGGATTTTTGCTATGCATGCCAACCACTAAAAAAACGGGGGGGATTTTACACATTACCCTTAGCCTGGGGAAGTGACGATATTTCTGCCATCATAGCAGCAAAAAAGGAAGGAATTGTCAATACCAGCGAAGTGGTATTCCTATATAGGATACATAACCATACGATTAGCAAACAGTTGTATACAGGAACTAAACTGAGAGCTATATTATTAGAAGCAAAATGGAAATGGAATTTCCTACGCAATAAACAGAATAATACACAAGACGAGAAATATCGCCTTGCACTGCGGAAAGGATTATTCATACACACTTTGAGAAAAATGTATTACATCCTACACCACGCATTATATACAAAACGAAAGAATGAATAAACGCATACTCATAGACGCAACTACTGTTAATATCACCCAACCAGGTGGTGGCTCGTTTTGTGTACAAGCATACATTGAAGCCTTATTAGCTCTCTACCCAGGCCAAATAGATGTCCTACACCCCAAAGAGGCACATATTCGCGACGAACGATACAACACCATTGATGTACCCAAACGCAACACGAGACAAATAATAAAAGGCATGGTCAAAGGCCAGTTCCATCGTGGAGCAGAATATATATTAAAACACATTGAGCAACATCCTAACACTTATCATACGATAGTCATCAATACGGGATTATTTGCAGGAAGCCTAATCAACCAACTCAAACAAGCAGCCTTACGCATCATCGTATTACACCACAACTACGAACCCGAATACCGCATTGCAAGTCGTTCAATACTCACCCTATTCGGGCACACTACCGCACTCGTCAAATATTGGGAAAAGAAAGGATACATAGGAGCAGATATCAATCTTTTCTTAACCTCATCCGACTGTAATACCTTCGAATGCGAGTATGGAAAACGAGAAAACAACCATGTAGTAGGCATCTTTGAACCCACATATCAGAAACAATCATTGACGCATATATCCCCATCCAAAACAGCAGTTATCACATGTGCCTTGGGCGATAAGCAAAACCAAAACTCATTGATGCAATTCATACAACGCTATATGCCTACCTTCAGTCGTTTACTACCTGATTGGCAAGTAGCACTCATGGGACGAAATCCCTCTGAGCACCTCATAAACATAGTACAGCAGACACCCAACATGACTATTCATCCCAACCCAAAAGATATACGCTCATTAGCAGCTGACTGCACTATATACTTATGCCCAATGGATAGCGGAGGAGGACTCAAACTACGCATCATGGATGGATTACGAGCAGGGCAACCCGTTATAGTACACGAGCGCTCAGCAAGAGGATACGAGCTACTAAGCAATAAAACCTATTTTCAAACATATAACGATATAAATAGTTTCATTGAAGCAATACAAACAATACATACATACATTGCTTCTGATGCCTACTCACGCCAAACAATACAAGAAGAGTATTACACCTTCTTTGGCTTAGAACAAGGTATCAATCGCCTAAAAGAAATACTATGCAAATAAGCGTCATCATACCTACATATAAACCGCAAGACTATTTATACCAATGCCTTGATAGTCTCTGCCGCCAAACAATGGATACTTCATTGTGGGAGGTGATTGTTGTACTTAACGGATGTGACGAGCCTTGGCATAATCAACTGAATAAATACGCCACTGCACATCCAAAAATACAAATGCATGTGATTCAAACCAACAAACCAGGAGTATCTAATGCACGAAATATAGGATTAGAATATGCACAAGGAGAATACATCACATTTATTGATGACGATGACTATATCTCCGATACTTATTTGGCATCGCTGTATGAATTAGCTTCACCCACTACCATTGCAGCAAGTTATACCTTCGCCTTTGACAACACACGCGCGCATATAATACCGCCATATTATATTGAGAAAGAATACCTGCGATGGATACAACAAAATCATATACTACCCTATTATCAACCACGCAGGTATATGAATGGAGCGTGTATGAAACTCATTCATCGCTCTATCATCGGTGAGACACGATTTGATGATCGTTTCAAAAACGGCGAAGACTCCTTATTTATGTTTGCTATCTCTAATCGCATGCAATATATACATTTTAGCAATCAAGACGCTATATACTTCAGACGCATACGACAAGAGAGCGCTTCGCAAAATATGTCGATGGGAGAAACAATATGCAATCGACTTGCATTGATAAAAGAGTACACGCGGATATACATACATGGCACCCACTACTCGTTTAGATTTTATCTCACTCGAGTGATAGGTTCCCTCAATACCATTTTACGCATATGGATTTAGTAAGCATCATAATGCCTGCGTACAATAGTGGACGATTCATAGAGCAGTCCATCCGCAGTGTACTATCCCAAACCTATACAGATTGGGAATTACTGGTCGTTGATGATTGCTCTACAGATGACACAACTTCTATTGTTGCATCGTTTAAGGACAAGCGTATTCATTATCAGCGTAATGAGTACAACATGGGTGCTGCATTATCACGCAATAAAGCCATACAAGCAGCTAAAGGGAAATATATCGCATTCCTAGATGCTGACGATAAATGGCTACCCACCAAATTGGAGAAGCAAGTAGGATTTATGCAGAAGAATAATATTCCTATGTCCTACACTGCGTACTATATACAACACCCTACTCATACAGATTTTTGCATACATCAATGCCCTACTACACAAAACTATTACCAACTAACGAAATGGAATAGAATTGGATGTTTAACGGTGATGTACGATAGGGAGCAAATCGGTACAATACAGATACCACATATTGATAAACGCAACGATTATGCATTATGGCTAACTATTTTGCGCAAAGGATATACCGCACACGGAATACAAGAGCCACTCGCTATTTATCGCAGCCATAATGGCGTAAGCAAAGGAAATAAATTGGCTTTCCTGAAATATCACTATCAAATGTTTCATCATATTTTAGGATATAATAGTTGTATGGCAGGAGTATTGACAATACGCAATAGTATTTTTTACTTTATTTACCGTTTTATAGATACACAATGAGTGATTATATTCCTTATATAATAATAGGTGTTGCATTGATTGGTTTAGAAATGCTCTATTTCCGTTTGGCAGACCATTTTAATATCATTGACAAGCCCAATGAGCGCTCCTCGCATAGTACGATTGTACTGCGTGGTGGAGGAATTATATTCCTATTTGGTGCATGGTTATGGAGTGCTTTCTTTGGTTTTCAGTACCCTTGGTTCCTATTGGGTTTGACAATGCTATGCTGTATTAGTTTTATTGACGACATACGTTCGCTTCCCGACTCCATACGATTAGTAGCACAATTCATAGCTGTCATACTTTTATTCATTGATTTAGAAGTTATGCTATGGGCGTATTGGTGGGTAATCCTACTTGCACTCATCGTATGCGTTGGCATCATCAATGCATATAATTTTATGGATGGTATAAATGGTATTACAGGCGGATATTCGCTTGCGGTATTAGCGCCATTGATGCTGCTAAACAATCAGTTACATTTTATAGATATGTCCTACCTTATCGTAACTGCCATTGCATGCATCGTTTTCTGTTTTTTTAATTTCCGCCCGAAAGGAAAAGCGAAATGTTTTGCAGGGGACATTGGTAGCATAGGTATAGCTTTTATTCTTCTGCTACCTATCGGTAAACTTATTTGGTTAACGGGAGATATAAGCTATATCATACTCTTGGTTATATACGGAGTGGACTCTGTTCTAACCATATGTCATCGTATAATACTGCATGAGAACTTAGGACAAGCACATAGAAAACATGCGTTTCAAATCATGACCAATGAACTCCATATTCCTCATGAAATGGTGTCATTGGCATATGCTGTAACTCAGATGATTATATCTATGGCCTTCATATTTATTCCGCAACAAGCACATTGGTTTTATTTGCTCACCACCCTAATTCTGCTAAGCGCTTTGTATGTATGGTTCAAGCACAAATATTACCATTTACACGAAGAATACCTCAATACATTGCACAATAAATAAATTATAAATATGGCATTTTTTGGATTATTTAACAGAGAAAAGAAAGAGACCTTAGACAAAGGACTCGAAAAAAGCAAGGAGTCTGTACTCAGCAAGATTAGTCACGCTATTGCTGGCAAATCAACGATTGATGATGATGTGCTCGACTCCTTAGAAGAAGCACTTATCACCTCTGATGTGGGTGTTGATACCACACTACGCATCATTGAGCGCGTACAAGAAAGAGCTAAACGAGATAAATACCTCGGCACCTCCGAACTGCGCCAATTATTAGTAGAAGAAATCGTTGAGTTACTCCAAGAGAACAACAGCGGAGATGAAATGGATTTCGCGGATGAACTACCTACCAACCCCTATGTTATCATGGTTGTAGGTGTCAATGGCGTAGGTAAAACTACAACGATTGGCAAACTCGCTTACCAATACAAGCAAGCAGGCAAGAAGGTTTATCTCGGTGCTGCAGACACTTTCCGCGCGGCAGCAGTAGAGCAATTATGTATATGGGGCGAACGCATTGGCGTACCTGTCATCAAGCAGCAACAAGGTTCCGACCCCGCGTCGGTGGCTTTCGATACATTGCAATCTGCCAAAGCCAACGACGCAGACATCGTGCTCATTGATACAGCTGGACGACTACATAATAAAATCAACCTCATGAACGAGTTGACCAAGATAAAGAATGTGATGCAAAAAGTAGTACCCAATGCGCCACACGATGTAATGCTCGTCTTAGACGGATCTACAGGACAGAATGCCTTTGAGCAAGCAAAACAATTCACTGCAGCCACACAGGTCACTTCACTCGCCATCACCAAACTGGATGGCACAGCCAAAGGAGGAGTGGTTATTGGCATCTCTGACCAATTCAAAATACCTGTCCGATTCATTGGATTAGGAGAACAAATGACTGACCTACAATGCTTTAATAGAAAAGAATTTGTTCAGTCTTTATTAGGATCTATCGCACAATAATATACATTACCAACTATATATTTTTTCATTATGAAAGAAGAACTTCAAAAACCATCATGCGAGGCATTTCGCATCGAATCCGATTTATTAGGCGAATTGCAAGTACCAGCCAATGCATACTATGGCGTACAGACTCAACGCGGTATTAACAATTACAAAGTTAGTAACCTCAAAATGTCTGACTTCCCAGAGTATGTTATTGCGATGGGATACATCAAACTCGCAGCCGTGGAAGCTAATCACGAACTTGGTGTTATCAATGATGAAATCTATGCAGCTATCGCACAGGCATGCAAAGAACTGATTGACGGCAAGATGCACGACCAATTCCCAACGGATATGGTACAAGGTGGCGCTGGAACAACTGTCAACATGAATGCCAACGAGGTAATCGCTAACCGCGCATTGGAAATCATGGGGCACCAACGCGGTGAGTACCAATACTGCTCGCCTAACGATCATGTCAACTGCGCGCAATCCACCAATGACGCCTACCCTTCTGCTTTCCGCTATGCCTTCATTCGTATGAACCGCGAACTAACAGCAGAATTAACCAAATTAGTGGCTGCATTACGCAAGAAAGGAGATGAGTTTAACAACTCTATCAAGATGGGACGCACACAGCTACAAGACGCAGTACCTATGACAAGCGGACAAGAATTCCATGCTTTCGCTAATACATTAGAGGATGAAATTGCTAACTTAAACCACAATGCGAATCTCTTATACGAAATTAACATGGGTGCTACTGCCATCGGTACTGGTTTGAACGCAGTGGCTGGATACGCAGAACTATGCACACAGAAACTATGCGAACTGACAGGAGAACCATTCACCAAAGCAAGAGACCTGGTGGCTGCAACACCTGACACTGGCGATTATGTAAGTTACTCAGGCGCATTGAAACGCTTAGCTGTCAAACTGAGCAAAACATGTAATGACCTGCGACTAATGGCATCCGGTCCTCGTTGTGGTTTGCACGAGATAAACCTTCCTCCTATGGCGCCAGGTTCATCTATCATGCCAGGCAAAGTAAACCCTGTTATTCCTGAGGTAACCAACCAAGTATGCTTCAAAGTGATTGGTAACGATACTACCGTATGCTTTGCAGCAGAGGCAGGACAGTTACAACTCAATGTGATGGAACCAATCATCACCGAATGTATCTTCGAATCTATCACATGGTTGCGTAATGTGATGCAAATCCTTCGTGAGAAATGTATTGATGGCATTACCATCAATCGCGAGCATAACGCTGCTACCGTTAAGAACTCTATTGGTATCGTCACTGCACTCAATCCTGTTATTGGTTACAAAGCTTCTACCAAGATTGCCAAAGAAGCATTGGAGACAGGCAAAGGCGTGTATGATTTGGTATTAGAGCACGGTATTCTAACCAAAGAGCAATTAGACGAACTGCTTGACCCAAGCAATATGCTTGCAGCACATTAATCACACACGCGCATACGCGCATAAAATAATAAGGTGGCTCATACGAGTCACCTTATTTTATTATCGTTATAGTTCTTATCGGCGTGCTCCTCCACTACCGCCACTTGAACGACCACCTCCTGAGTAGGAACCGCCACTTGAGCGACCGCCTCCTGAATAACCACCACCTGTGGAACGACTGCCACCTGAGTAAGTGCCTACACTACTGCGTGAAGTGGATGGCATGCGCTGAGGAGTGTATGTACTAGACGAACGCGTACTTGTAGTGCGTTGCGTACTAGCTGCGCTTGTGCGCTGAGGAGCGCTGGTGCGCTGTGCAGTCG
>JAEIGA010005403.1_pt1 | contig 19546 bp, 20 predicted proteins | sample 9270691 | NCBI WGS metagenome assembly JAEIGA01 (sample SAMN17057246, study PRJNA624740) | gut metagenome | biome: biome; isolation source: fecal sample | host: Bos grunniens | place: China: Xizang | collected 2019 | reverse complement strand
TAGAATGAAAATGATTGATTTTAATGTTTGTGAATGTTCTGAAACGATAGCAAATTGTGCCAATAATAAATGTGCTGAATTCTCAGGAGTAGGAAGACACAACCATGGGTGGATGATATCTACCAGTAGTGCAAACAAAAATTATCGGGTCCGCTTAGATGATGGATATATTAGCAGTATTGAACGTACTGCATATGATCAGGGTAATCTTTTTGCCCTGTGTAAATCACTACCCCACCTTGGCAATATGGATTAAATTTGTATTACCGTGGGTGGCAAACGGAATCCCGGCGGTGATGATAATTTCATCGTCCGGTTTCGCATACCCTAAATTCTTAACACAGTCAATTGCAACCGGTGTTACATCTGTTAAATCATCTAAATTCGGCACGACAACGGATCTTACACCCCATACCAACGCCATACGATTGGCAATGGCTTTGGTTGTTGTCATTCCGATAATTGGTAGAAGAGGGCGTTCTCGTGAGGTACGCAACGTTGTTTTGCCCGAAATAGAATAACTGACAATACAGGCCGGCTTATCCAATACTTTAATCATTTGTCGAACAGCTGATGTAATGGCACTGGCAATCGTTTTATCCGGTGGCATGGTGGATTTTTCCATATCATTGATATAATGAATATCTTGAGAAGTTTTAGTGATGATTTTTTTCATCATACTCACTGCTTTTATCGGATACTCGCCCATAGCCGTTTCGGCAGAAAGCATAACGGCATCGGCTCCATCATAAACGGCAGTTGCCACATCGGATACTTCTGCTCGTGTCGGAACAGGAGATAAAATCATACTTTCCAGCATTTGTGTGGCCACGATAACGGGTTTGCCGGCCGCTCGACAGGTTTCAATAATCCGTTTTTGAATGGCGGGTACTGTTTCAATAGGGCATTCTACCCCTAAATCTCCACGCGCCACCATAACACCATCGGCTAATTCAATAATTTCTTTTAAATATTGCAAAGCGGAAGGTTTTTCAATTTTGACAATAATACCGGCTTTGTCACCGATAATCTCTCTGGCCATTTTGACATCTTCGGGTTTTTGCACAAAAGACAAGCAAATCCAATCTGCTCCAAGTTTTAAGGCGAAATCCAAATCCTTTAAATCTTTTTTTGTCAAAGCGGAAATCGGTAAAATAACATCGGGTACATTAACGCCCTTATGATTGGATAAAATACCGCCGACCTCAACAGTTGTATTAACATAATCTTTTCCGAAATCATCTACATTTAATTGGATTTGTCCGTCATTTAATAATAAAGACATATCCTGTTTTAATGCCTGAAATATTTCCGGATGCATCAAGGATACTCGTGTTTCATCACCCAATTTTTCTGACATATCCATACGGAACTTTTGTCCTGGAATTAAACGAACCTTATCATTTTTAAATTTACCGACTCTGAGTTTTGGGCCTTGTAAGTCGCATAAAATTCCATACGGGACTTTTTGGTCCTGACTCATTTGTCTGATAATTTGAAAATTTTCGGCATGGCGTTCATAATCTCCATGACTGAAATTTAACCGAAAAACATTGGCACCGGCTTTAGCCAGTGCTTTAATCGTTTTTTCACCCGAGCTGGCCGGGCCCAATGTACAAACAATTTTTGTAAACGTATTTTTCATAAAAAATCCCGAATCTTATTCACAGATTGATAATGTAATGTGACCGCTGATGGATTGATCCTTTCCGATACTTTTAATGCCGGTTCCAATCACACCGTTAGACGCCAAATTAAAGGCATTACTGGCGTTTGTGCACGGCTCCAAACACACGAAATTTTTCCCTTTCGGAGTGTATAAAACAACGTGACCGAATTGTTCGTCGGCCGTCATGTGAACCGAGTATCCGTTTTCAGGGTAGATAATTTCTGCATTGCCGTCAAAACCACCAAAACAGGTATCAAATACTGTTCCTTTTAAAGGTTTTCCACCTTCAAATTGCCAAGCATCCGGCGTCGGATAAGGGCGATCAAAAATCGGATCGGATTCATGAGCCCAAACCATTTTGGTCGGAAATTTTAATTTCATATCTTTAGATTTAACAAAAAACGGATGAATGCCCATTCCGCACGGCATTGGTAAAATGGCGTTATTTGTAATTTGGATTGTGACTGATAACTCATTTTTTATCAGAGTATAGGTGACTTCCGCATCATAGGAAAAGGGAAAACCGGTTTCTTTATCATGTGTCATTCTTAATGTAGCCGATACATCGGATTGTTTGACGACGGTCCATACGCTTTTCCAACCGTCTCCGTGAATAGGGTCTGCAATACCGGCTTGATTTTTTTTCATTTTACGGGTAATGCCCCAATAAACAAAGCTCCCTCCGCGAATACGTCCGCAAAAAGGTATCATCAAAAACATTGCCGCGCTGTTGGAATCGATATCATCCGCCGTTATGTCCATCGGACGTAATACATCTTTTTCTTTGTATTTCATAAAGGAAAGGCTGGCCCCTAATTCAGGTAAAATACCAATTCGTAATACGCCATTCGACAGTGTAATTTCCTGCATTTTTTATACCCCTTTCTTTTTGGATGTTTTCTTTGTTTTCGGTTCCGCCGTTTTGTCAGCCTCTTGTAAAGCGGATAAAGCTCGTAAAATCAAGCTGTCTATTGTATCATCTTTACTGTCTCGACCGCTGACCCCAAAGGTTGCTGTAATAAAGGCACCCGTTTCAGATTGTAAATTCTTTTCTTGAATTTTTTGTTTGAGTCGTTCGGCTAAGAAGACAGCATTTTCAGGTGGTGTTTCGGGTAAGATGAGTGTAAATTCTACATCTCCGATGCGGCCTAAATAGTCACAATCACGCATCGCTTTACGACAAATGGCAACTGTTTCTTGCAATGTTTCATCACTGAATGTAAAAGACGTCGTTTCCGGCGTATGAAAATAGTTCAGTTTCATAATAACTACAGCCAGTTGTCGATTGTATCGGTCGGCACGACTGAGTTCTGTTGCTCCTACTTCTAATAAAGCCTGACGGTTTAATACGCCGGTTAAAGGATCAACCGACGCTAAATGTCGCAATTCTTCCTCTAATTTTTTACGTTTGCTGATATCAAATCCGACGGCACGAATTTCCAATGGATTACCTTTTTCATCATACACGACACGATTTGTCCAAGAAATCCAAAACTTTTCACCGCTTTTTTTAATATTTTGCGTTTCGTTTTCCACATACATTTTGGGATTGTTAAAAATCCGAGAGATAATGTTGGCTTGCAGCGAATCTTTACGCTCAGGTTTTGGGAATATGGTGTTAAAAATGTTATTACCGATTAATTCTTCTTTTGAAAATCCGAAAACTTCACAAGCGTAATCATTCGCCGCGGTTACTCTTTCGTTTAAATCGATTGAAATAATAATACTTTTTGATGTTTCCGGTATAAAAGGATCCAGTGGATTTTTTGTGTTTCTTTTAGCTTCTTCTAATTCTTTTGCTTGCTTGGCATTTTGTTCAATCATATTGGATAACTTTCGGCGCAAGTGTTTAGAACGATTCATAAAAACAAAAGTCAGCAAAATAAAAATTAATGTTGTAACAAAGAAAAAGCCTTGTACAATAGCGAAACAATTAACACCTTCAACCATAAAAATACCTCATATTTATTAAAATCTGACTTTAGATTAACGACATTTTAATTTTAAGACAAGTAAAAAAATGCTTTTTCTTGACTTTTTTTTCAAAATAGGGCATTTTATAGAAAAAAAGAGTCAGAAAATGAAAAAGAATGAATTGGAAATATTAGTTGATAAAGGGTATGAATACGGTTTTGAAACGGCCGTAGAAAGTGATGTCGCCCCTAAAGGATTAAACGAAGATGTGATTCGTTTTATTTCGGCTCAAAAAAATGAACCCGAGTGGTTGCTTGACTGGCGGTTAAAGGCATATCGGCATTGGTTGACAATGACGGAGCCGCATTGGGGTAAATTAACTTATCCGACGATTGATTATCAGGACGTGTATTATTGGTCGGCTCCCAAAAAAAATGGTCCTAAGAGTTTAGATGAAGTTGATCCGGAAATTTTAAAAACGTATGAAAAATTGGGTATTCCGCTGGAAGAACAAAAAGTCTTGTCCGGTGTGGCCGTTGATGCCATTTTTGACAGTGTATCCGTTGCGACGACTTATAAAGCTCAACTTAAAGAAAAAGGGATTTTGTTTTGCTCAATGAGCGAAGCGGTAAGGGATTATCCGGAACTGGTTCAAAAATATTTGGGTTCGGTTGTGCCTTATACGGATAATTTCTTTGCGTGTTTGAACAGTGCAGTCTTTTCGGATGGGTCATTTGTTTATATTCCTAAGGGCGTTAAATCTCCGATGGAATTATCCAGTTATTTTCGGATTAATGCCAAAAATGCTGGCCAGTTTGAACGTACGTTAATTGTCGCCGAGGAAGACTCTTACGTTAGTTATTTGGAAGGGTGTACTGCCCCTCAGCGTGATGAAAATCAACTGCACGCTGCCGTTGTGGAAATTGTGGTTTTGGATAGGGCAGAGGTTAAATATTCCACCGTTCAAAACTGGTATCCCGGGGATAAAAACGGCAAAGGCGGTATTTATAATTTTGTTACAAAAAGAGGACTGTGCCATACAGATGCAAAACTGTCTTGGACGCAGGTGGAAACGGGTTCAGCCATTACATGGAAATATCCGAGTTGTATTTTGAAAGGGGATAATTCGGTTGGTGAGTTTTACTCTGTTGCGCTTACCAATCATTATCAGCAAGCCGATACCGGTACAAAAATGATACACCTTGGTAAAAATACGACTTCTACGATTATTTCTAAAGGGATTTCGGCCGGTTTTTCTAATCAAACATACCGTGGATTGGTTAAAATTGCCAAGAATGCTACAGGTGCCAGAAATGTGTCAAAATGCGATAGTTTGTTGATTGGGGATAAGTGTGGGGCTCATACGATTCCCGTGATGGAATGTGGTAATGCCTCAGGTGTGATTGAGCATGAGGCGACGACCAGCAAAGTATCGGAAGACCAATTGTTTTATGCCGAAGCCAGAGGATTAAATCAAGATGAAGCCATCGGTTTAATTGTGAATGGATTTTGCCGAGAAGTGATGAAAAAATTGCCGATGGAGTTTGCTGTAGAGGCTCAAAAATTAATCGGTATTAATTTAGAAGGGAGTGTCGGATGATTGTTGATGAAGAAATCTTAATTAAGGCCATTAATAAATGGGGTAAGCATGCACAATTGTTGATGGTTTTGGAAGAAATGAGTGAATTACAAAAAGAAATTTTAAAACATATCAATCGTGGTAAAGATAATTTGGATGAAATTATTGATGAAACGGCCGATGTAGAAATTATGTTAGATCAACTTAAATACATTTTTGGTATTCATGACCACGTTAAAGAACGCATTCCTGTGAAATTAGATAAAGTGAAAGCAAGATTGGATAATTAAAATGGCATTTTTGGAAATTAAAAATTTATGTGCTAAAGTTGGGGAAAAGCAAATTTTAAAGGATTTTTCCTTAACAATTAATGCGGGGGAAATTCATGCAATTATGGGACCAAACGGGTCGGGAAAAAGTACTCTATCCAATGTGATAGCAGGGCATCCGGCCTATGAAGTAACCGGTGGTTCCATTACATTTAAAGGGCAGGATTTGTTGGCTATGCGTGCCGATGAACGAGCTAACAGCGGTGTGTTTTTGGCTTTTCAATATCCGACGGAATTGCCCGGTGTCGGAACGGCTTTGTTTTTAAAAACAGCCATAAATGCGAAACGCAAATTTTTGGGATTGCCCGATTTAGATGCTGTTCAGTTTATGAAACGGCTTAAGACACGGGCTACCGCTCTCGGGGTTACGGATGAAATGTTAAAACGCCCTGTAAATGTGGGATTTTCGGGTGGTGAAAAGAAAAAAATGGAAACATTTCAAATGGCCTTTTTGGAACCTGATTTTTGCATTTTGGATGAAATGGATTCCGGGTTAGATATTGATGCGTTGCGTGTGGTGGCGAATGGGGTCAACGTCATGCATGAACCACATAGAGCTTTTTTGTTAATTACCCACTATCAAAGATTATTGGATTATATCGTGCCGGATTTTGTGCATATTATGGTGGATGGTAAAATCGTCCAATCCGGTGATAAAACATTGGCCTTACAGTTGGAAGAAAAAGGGTATGAAAATTACAAATAACATTTCTTTAACGGGCTATAACGGCGTTTTAACAGAAACGGTTTTGGGGATAGAGCCGACAGAAATTTTGGTGCCCGAAAACAGTGAGTTTACGGCCAATATTTTGCATATATCAGGTATCATTAATTTAAAAATTATCTTAGACGGCGAAAATGCAAAATGCGATATAAAAATGGCCTATTTATCCAATAAAAACAATGTCAACAATATAAAAGTTGAAGTAATACATCAATATAAAAATACGGCTTCATCTCAGATTATGAAGGGGATTTTGACCGATAATTCCAAAATGGTTTTTGACGGGATAATTCGGATACCGAAAGACAGCCAAAAATGTGACGGTCATCAAAATCATCGGGCTATTTTATTGTCGGATACGGCTACTGTTCAAGCCACTCCTGAGTTGGAAATTTATGCCGATGATGTGAAATGCTCACACGGGTCAGCCGTTGGGGCTTTGGATGAAAATCATTTGTTTTATTTGCTCAGTCGAGGTATTCCCATGGATGAGGCCAAAAAGATTTTACTTAAATCCTATGTGATGGAAATATTGCCCGAAACTTGGGAACAGTACGTTGATGAATGGATGGAAGAAAATGTTTAAATCTGACTTTCCTATTTTTCAAAATCATCCCGAATTGGTGTTTTTAGACTCTGCTGCTTCGGCACAAAAAACCAAGTGTGTGTTGGATGCCATGGTTGATTTTTATACGCATTCTTATTCCAATGTGCATCGGGGAAATTGCGAGATAGCGGGCCAAGCCACTGAACTGTACGAAAATGCGCGTCAAGTGGTGGCAGAGTTTATCGGGACCACATCCAAAAATATTGTTTTTACATCCGGTGCGACGGCGTCGGTTAATATGGTTGTCAACGGATACGAAAAATTATTAAAAGCGGGTGATGAAGTTTTGGTCTTTATCGGGGAACATCACGCCGATTTTGTGCCTTGGCAACAGGTGTGCAAACGTACAGGCGCTACCTTTAAAATAATTGGTGTCAGAGCGGATGGTACGGTTGATATGGAGGATTTTGCTTCAAAATTATCCGATAAAACAAAGCTAGTGGCCGTAACCCATTTATCCAATGTGCTGGGGGTGGTTAATCCGGTGCGACAAATTGCCGATATGACTCATGAAAAAGAGGCGCGGGTTTTGGTTGATGGTGCTCAAAGTATTGCCCATATTCCGGTGGCTGTATCGGATTTAGATTGCGATTATTTTGTCTTTTCCGGTCATAAACTCTATGGGCCGACGGGTATCGGCGTATTATACGGAAAGACAGAGGCATTAGACTTGTTACCCCCAACTGTTTTTGGGGGCGATATGGTGCGAGAGGTTGGTATAAACGATACCAGTTTTGCCGATGTGCCGGCCAGATTAGAGGCAGGTACTCCACCGTTTGTTCAAGCTCACGGATTGGCGGCAGCGATTCGTTATGTATCCGATATCGGTATGGATAAAATTGCCGAGCATGAGAAAAGATTAACCGATAAATTGCTGGCAGAATTAAAACAAATTCCTTCTGTTCAAATTATGGGGGATGGTATTCATAATAACGGATTGGTGTCGTTTAATATTGAGGGGATTCATCCGGCGGATATAGCCTTTATGCTGGCTAAACAAAATATTTGTGTGCGGGTAGGGCATCATTGCGCTATGCCGATACATACGTGTTTAAAAAATACGGTATCACTGAGGGTGTCATTTGGTTTATATAATGATGAGCAAGACGTGGATATGTTTATTGGCGCCCTTAAAAAGGCATTGACATTTTTCTAAGGAGGGGAAATGGAATTATCAGATGAAGATATGCTGAAAGTGACTTTATCGGATGTGCCACCCGAAGCGGTTCCGAATTACAAAGCAACGGTTGGTCAGCCTTTACAAGATGGTATTCCACATGCGACTAAAGACGATATTATCGGTGCTTTAAAGGCTGTGCAAGATCCTGAATTATTTATGAATGTCTATGAACTGGGATTGATTTACGATATTCGTCAAGAGGAAAATGGAGATGTCTTTATTTTAATGACACTGACATCACCTATGTGTCCGATTGCCGGAGAAATGCCAAAAATGGCTGCTACGGCCGTTTCTACCGTTCCTGGCGTAGGAATGGTAACCGTTGAACTGACCTTTGATCCGCCTTGGACGATGGACAGACTGTCTGATGAAGTAAAACTGATGATGGGCGTGGATTAAACGATTTATTTTGGTATGTTAAAAAACTCTCCATGATCGGAGAGTTTTTATATTCCATAAGAAAATGACACGGGGAAGCTGTGTGATTTTGTTATGAGTTAATAAGAAGTGGTATTTTCCGTGTCTGATACAGATGTGCTCCCAGACATTGATTTTAATAAATCTATAACGCTTCTGGCGACTTTTTCATCTGAAATTAATAAATAATAGCGAATCAGTTCCAAGATATCTTTACGGGATAAGACGTCATCCCCCAAGGTAGGGGCATCTTCACAGAAAGCCATCGGCGCATTACCGGTTAAGGAGGAACTTTGGTATTCATTTAAGTTATTTTCCATGCCGTCAAAAAAGAAGTTTACGGAAACTCCTAAAACTTTTGCCAATTTCCATAAGCGACCGGCACTCACACGATTCTGACCATGTTCATATTTTTGGACCTGTTGAAAAGTGATACCGACTTCTTCTGCCAATCGTTCTTGACTATACCCGACAATGGCACGTCTTAAACGAATACGAGAGCCGACATAAGCATCAGCGGCGTGAGCAATATCATCACGCTTTCTTTTTCTGACGGTTTTTTCCTCTTGAGCAACCATTTTTCCTCCGCTGTAAAATTTGTACCTGCCGGTTATTTTTGCATATAGCAATATGTTTGTCAATCAAAATCGTCAGACAAAGTCATAAGTTGATATGATATCCGTATGTTCTATTAAAAATAAGATGGCGTTATGTATTATTTCGCGATAAAACACACACTAATTCAATGTGGTTTGAATAGGTGAATTGATCCACGGGCGTTATTTTATTGAGATACCACCCCTTGTCTGATAATATTTGAATGTCTCTGGCGCAAGAGGATGGATTGCATGAAATCATAACGATTTTTTGTACGTTTGTATCTGCCAGGTGCTGAACTTGTGCTTTTGCTCCGGCTCTGGGCGGATCAATGACAACAAAATCGATGTCTTTAAATTCATCGGGCAGCAAGGGATTTCGGAATAAATCCCGTACTTTTCCATAGGCACCCAATACCTTAACACTATCCGCCGATGAATCGTAACCGACGACTTTTAAACCGGCTTGTATTAAAGGTTTTGTAAATGTTCCTGTACCACAAAATAAATCTACGGCCGTTTTGGCAGAGCCGATATGGTTTTTCATTAAGGTAATTAATGTTTCTTCTCCGGCTTGTGAGGGTTGCAAAAAAACATCCGGTGGAAACGGCAAAGTTGTTTGTTCCGCAATTGGATCATTATTGTATAAAAGACGGGCTATGTTGTTTTTTCCGATAAAATCTGCTAAAATTTCCAACACTCTTAAATCGGCGCGCTCTTTGCCGGTTTTAATGTGCATGTCTATGCCGAACGGCGTATCTAAAACAAATATATCTCCCGACATATTAAGGCGTGCAACTAAATCACGTAAAGACGGAATAATGGCGTTTAGTCCATCTGTTAACAGACGACAAGTGTCCAAATCAACAATTGTGTGACTTTTTTTAGCATTAAACCCCAGGTGCTTTTTATGAAAGGCAAAGCATGCACGCCGACGCGAGTTCGGTCCGATACTGATGACTTTATCTAACTCAGGAGATAGGCCATAATCCGCAAAACACCGCAGAATATACTGATGCTTCATCTGTTTATAGGCCGAATCTGACATGTCCTGATACAGGCATCCGCCGCATTTTCCGAAATAAGGGCATAAATCGGTCATCTACTTTGCCTTTTTTATCGGTTTAGACGTATTTTTTTTAGAGGCCAATTTAACGGATTTTGTTTTGGTTGCCTCTTTGACTTGCGGAACCTTTTTTATCGGTTGTTCTTTTTTGGGGGTCTTAGCCGTTTGTGATTGTATTTCTTTTGCCGGCATATCTACCTCCATTTTATCTTTCATTCCGATATAGCCTTGAGCCATTATATGGGCAACAACAAATGACATGTATGCTTGAGTGGCTATCAAGATAAATAAGTGTGTAGAGTAAAACGGAGAAAAATAGACGGTTATGATGGCACTGATGAATTTAACGGCAAAAATGGGCACAATCAAAAGGAGTGTTGTTCCGAACATATACATAACCAGCTTGAAATAGGCCCGCCAGTTTAATGCCAACCAAACAGTTGTATCAATTAATTTAAGAGGTTGCAACATCCGGGTTGTATCAATGAATTTTGTCCAAGCACTCATGATATATAAAAATGCGAATAACAGTTCGAAAATTAATACGAATGACGTCATCCAAAAGGGCGCTTTAATTAAGACTAATAAGTAAATCGGAAGCGCCATCAATCCCAAAAATACATAGCACAATATACCAAAAATAAAAGCTTTTACCCCATATCCGAGCGTGCTCAAAGACGGATAGTTAAACAAAACGGATGATTTTTGAATGACTTTGTGTGAAAAAGATAATGAATATCCCAAGAGTGTGAGTTGACATAGTGCGCCGACACATAAAACGGACACAACTGTTACTATATCTTCAGAATTGGCAAGCCACATATTTAGTATGGCTAAAATATACAGGATAACACATGGAAATAAAAAACCTTTTTCTAAGGGAGATTTTAATGCTTTTTTGAGTGATATTGTCATTTTTTTATGGCCTTTCATTAAAAAATACTCTGCTGTAACAAAATTGAGTATACACTTTTTTTTATGAATGTCATCAAATTATTTGACTTATGTGCAAAAAAAAGATAAATTAAGCTAAAATACATTAACAAAAGGAGAAAATATGACCGAAGAATTAGCAGGAACAGAACAACGTCAAGTGCGTCTTTCTAAATTAAAAAAGTTGGAATCTCAAGGGATTAACGCCTATCCTCAAATTTATCGTCCGACAATTACGGCTAAGGAATTAGAGGAAAAATATGCCACTTTGGAAAATGATGTTCAAACCGAAGATGTTGTGAAAGTTGCCGGTCGTGTGAAGGCTATTCGGAACTCCGGTATGTTTATTGATTTGTATGACCCAAGCGGTAAAGTGCAAATTTATACCTCTTTGGAACATATTACGCCGGAACAACAAAATATGTTGGATTTGTTGGATATCGGTGATATTATCGGGGTTGAAGGATGTGTGCGCCGCACAAAACGCGGTCAATTATCTGTAACGGCGCAAACGTTTACAATGTTGGCTAAGGCCTTGTTGCCACTGCCGGATAAGTTCCATGGCTTGACGGATACGGATACAAAGTATCGTCAACGTTATTTGGATATGATTGTTAATGAAGAAACGACAAAAACGCTCATTAACCGCAGTAAAATTATTACGGCGATTCGGTCGTTATTGTTGGGCAAAGGTATTTTAGAAGTTGAAACACCGCTTTTACATACCATTAAGGGTGGGGCCAGTGCCAAACCGTTTATTACGCACCATAATGCCTTGGATATGGATTTGTTCTTGCGCGTGGCACCGGAATTACACTTAAAACGTTTGATTGTCGGTGGCTTAGAAGGTGTTTTTGAAATCGGTCGTAACTTCCGTAACGAAGGGATTGATACGCGTCATAATCCGGAATTCACAATGATGGAGGTGTATCGTCAATATAATGATTATACGGATATGATGACCTTATTTGAAGAAATCTGTGAAGCGGCTGCTATGGCTGTTCACGGAACAACCGAAATTGAAATTGATGGTAAGAAAATCAACTTAAAAGGGCCATTCCCTCGCAGAACGATGGCCGATTTGGTGAAAGAACATACCGGTGTTGATTTTATGGAAATTAAAACGGATGAAGAGGCACGAGCCGCTTGTGATAAACTGGATGTGTATGTGGCCGAAGATGCCGATTGGGGGCATTGTATGGCCGCCGTATTTGAAGAAAAATGCGAAAAACACCTCATTCAACCGGTTCACGTATTAGACCATCCGAAATCTTTATCTCCGTTGACAAAAACACATCGCAACGATGACAGATTAGTAGAACGTTTTGAAAGTTATATCAATACTTGGGAAATGTGTAATGCTTATACCGAGCTGACAAATCCGTTAGATCAAAAGGAACGTTTTGAAGATCAAGTTAAAGCGCGTGAAGCCGGTGATGAAGAAGCCGATATGATGGATGATGATTATGTAACGGCTTTGGAATACGGGTTGGCTCCAACCGGTGGTTTAGGTGTTGGTATTGATCGTTTGATTATGGTGATTACAAATCATACATCTATTCGTGATATTATTGCTTTCCCAACCATGCGTCATAAATAAGGTAGCAAATGACTTGGCGTGTTGATAATCCATCGCAAAAATATAATCCCGATTTTATGAAGCGGGCGGTGGAGTTATCTGCGCTGAGTTTGGATATCGAATCGGGACGCGGACCTTTTGGAGCTGTGATTGCGTATAATGGTAAGATTGTTGCGGAAGCCACAAATGAGGTGGTGAAAAATAATGATCCGACTTGCCATGGAGAAATTAACTGTATTCGTCAGGCTTGTGAAAAATTGGGGACTTATGATTTGACAGGGGCTGTTCTGTATACTTCCAGTGAACCGTGTCCGATGTGTTTATCTGCTTGCGTATGGGCAAATATTTCTATGGTGTATTATGCCAATACGGCTCAGCAAGCCGGTGAAATAGGATTTCGTGATGACCATATTTATCAGTGGCTTAATGGAAATAAAACGATGCTGAATTTAACTTTGGAACATCATCCGGATACACAAGCAGAAGAAGTGTTTCAAATCTATCAGAAAAAAGGAATAATTTATTAAAGGAGAAAATATCATGACAAAAGAAGAAAAAAAACAATTATTTCATGATTTAATGACGTTGGATAAGGCGATTTTAGTTCCGAAATTTGCCAAGCGTTTAAAATCATATGCAAAATTAATTTACGTCATTTTATTGATGTTTCTGGCTTTATTTGCCTTTGTCGGATTGGTGAATTTAGTCATGATGAAGATTTCTTTGTCTTTTGTGCAATTTTTATTTGTCTTTTCGGCTTTCATCATTGTGCGTATGTTCTGTGAGTTTTTAACGGCTTATGACAAATAAGCTAACATTGCGTTCTCGTAGCTCAGTAGGATAGAGCACAGGATTCCTAATCCTGGGGCCGTGGGTTCGACTCCCGCCGAGAACGCCACTTTTGAAGTAGAGAAAATGACTGCGTCTTCATTTTATGCAACCACCATTTTTTTAGATGGACACGGGGTTTTACTTATCGGTTCTTCCGGTAGTGGTAAGTCTCTTTTGGCTTTGGAATTAATGAGCCAGGGTGGCTTTTTGGTGGCAGATGACGTAACCTTTTTAACGGTTGATGACGGTAAAATTTATGCTTCGGCCAATTCACAATGGAAAGGATGTATTGAGGCGCGTGGTGTGGGAATTTTATCCGGATTTTCAACTAAACAAAATGTTAGGATTGATTATTGTATTGAATTAACGGAAGATGTACCGGACAGAATTCCTTTTAAAATACAAACATTTGAATATTGTGGAATTGAGATTCCTTTATTTAGAATAAATAAAAATGAAAAATTTTTGCCGACTTTGGTAAAAATTGCTGGAAAAATTATTTCAAAAGAGGTATCTTTAATGTCGTTTGATGAAATGCATAGAAAATAGGTGATAAAATGTTAGGAATAGTTTTGGTTTCACACGGAAATTTATCTAATGAAATGTTAAAAGTGGCTGAGCATGTTGTCGGTCCTCAAACCGGTATTGAATGTGTCAGTATTTTTACCGAAGATGATGTGGAACAAAAACGTCATGAAATACTGGAAAAAACCTCGGCCGTTGATACGGGTGACGGTGTCGTTATTATCACAGATATGTTCGGTGGAACGCCTTCAAATTTGGCCTTATCTATTATGGAAGAACGCAATATCGAAATTATTTCCGGTATGAACTTGCCGATGTTGGTTAAGTTAATCCGTGAACGGTCCGAACCGATGAATGAGGCGGCCAGTGCAGCACAAGAAGCAGGGCGTCGCTATATTAATATTGCTTCGCATTTGTTGAAATTGGATTCTTAAATCATGACTGTTATCTCCCAAGGTGTTAAAATTCAAAATTTAAAAGGATTGCATGCACGTGCTACCTCGGTATTTGTGAAGCTTGCCGATTCGTTTGATGCAGAAATTAGTGTTCAAAAACAAGATCTAAAGGTGAACGGAAAATCTATTATGGGTTTGCTAATGTTAGGGGCTCCTTTGGGAGAAACGATTATTATTTCTGCTGAAGGAGAAGATGCCAAGGCCGCAGTTGATGCTTTAGTTCAGTTGGTAAACAATAAATTTGGCGAAGAGTAAAAAAAATGAAAAAAAATAAAAAAAGTACTTGCATTTTGTTTTGAAATAGGGTAAAAGAACCTTACATTGCATTTAGGGTGTGTAGCTCAGGTGGTTAGAGCGTTACGTTGACATCGTAAAGGTCGCAAGTTCGAGTCTTGCCACTCCCACCATTAAAAACCGGCTTTTGGGCCGGATTTTTTTATGAATTAAAAGATGACTGTACATTTTTATGACTAAATAAAGTGAAGGGTATATCTCAAACAAGCGTTTTAAAAAAGATTTTTTATCTCTATTTTTGGATAAACTAGATATTTATAAAAAAACACCCTCTTAAAAAAAGAGGGTATTCAGCGATTTTTTTGGAAATGGTAGCGAAGGACGGGTTCGAACCGCCGACACAAGGATTATGATTCCTCTGCTCTACCAACTGAGCTACTCCGCCATCGGATGAATACACTTATAACTCTTTTAAAAACGATTGTCAACAAAAAAATATTGATTTTTTCAAAAAAATGCGATAAAATACACATTGAAATAAAAATTCGTTATTTTTTAATGTATTATAAGGAGTGAAATATGGCAGAAGTTTTTTTTAATGGTCCGGTTGGTCGGTTAGAAGGGCGCTTTCATCGTTCTGAAAATCCTCGGGCACCACTTGTTTTAGTGTTGCATCCTCATCCGGCCCAGGGTGGTACGATGAACAATCGTGTGACATATGCCATTTTTCAAGCTTTTGTCAATATGGGATTTTCCGTTTTACGTTTTAATTATCGAGGTGTCGGTAATTCTCAAGGTGAAATTGATGGGACCGGTGTCGGGGAGTTAGCGGATGCCATTGTTGCATTGGATTATTTGCAAAATATGGATTCTGAAACAAATGTTTGTTGGATTGCCGGTTATTCTTTTGGGGCATGGGTGGCTGCTCAGGTTTTGATGCGTCGGCCGGAAATCAGCGGGTTTGTATTTGTTTCCCCTCCAACAAATATGTATCAATTCGATTTCTTGTCCCCGTGTCCGGCCTCCGGTTTGATTATTCAGGGCGGACGAGATACAATCGTATCGGAAACATCTGTCGAAATGTTGGCTGAACAGTTAGCCGGACACCGATTCGTTCACGTAGAATATCGGTCAATTCCTTCAGCCGATCATTTATACTCTAAAAATTTAAAGGAAATGTATGATATTATCGTTAAAATGGTGCCGGATATTAAATCCAGAAAACCGAAAAAGACTTTGAAAAAAGTCAAACGCCCCGAAATTCCAAATGATGATTATTAAAAGAAAGCCCCATTTTGGGGCTTGTTTAATAGCATATTGCATACAGATAAGAGTATTTTTTTCATAATAGATTTCCTTGAACTTAAAATTGATAAAAACCACTTATAAAAAATGGTCGGAAGTTGAAAGCTATTACGATAAAATAGTGCGACATATTTGTTAAAGAAAAAAATTCTAAAACGTATTCTAACGCCCTCCGACCTTGCCGGAAAGCGTGCATTTATCGTCTTGCAGCAGGCGTATCATAATGGTCTTTCAAAACCCAAGGTATTGATGCCTCATGAGAAGATTAGCAAAATGAAAATAAAAATGTAATAAAAAATTATCTGTAATTTTAGTGTGCGTCTTTCCAGTTATCAGCGACACCCACTTCAGTAATCAGCGGAATGCTCAGCTGTACGACATTTTCCATCACATTTTTAATAAGCTCTGACGCTTTTTGAACATCCCGATCGGCTACTTCAAAAATCAGTTCATCGTGGACTTGTAACAACAAGTTGATATCTAAATCGGATTTTTTTATTTCTTTATCAACTTTTATCATAGCCATCTTAATAATGTCGGCAGCACCGCCTTGAATAGGGGCATTAATAGCGGCACGTTCGGCAAAAGACCGCAACATTTTATCATTGATACCATATACATAGCATTTTCGCCCAAATGGTGTAACGACATACTCATGTTCATGAGCGTAGGCTATGGTCTTATCCATGTAGGCCTTAATTTCAGGATATTTTCCCATATAGGCATCAATATATTGTTTAGCCTCTGTTCGTGAAATGCCTAACTGATTGGACAGACCGAAAGCGGAAATGCCATACACAATACCAAAGTTAATTGCTTTTGCACGGCGACGCGTATCGGCATCTACTTCCTCTAAAGGAATCCCAAAGATTTGTGAAGCAGTCGAGGTATGAATATCTTCACCCTTAATTAATGCTTCTCTCAGTAATTTAACATCGGCAAAATCTGCCATTAATCTTAATTCAATTTGTGAATAATCAGCACATAATAACTTATATCCCGCTTTGGCAATGAAAGCCTTCCGAATCTCTTTACCGGCTTCGGAACGAATCGGAATATTTTGCAAATTTGGATCGGATGATGCTAAACGTCCCGTATTTGTACTGGTTAAAGAAAATGAGGTGTGTACTCGTTTGTGATTCGGATATAATAATGTTAATAAAGCATCTACATAGGTCCCTTTTAATTTTGAAAAACTGCGGTAATCAATGATTTTTTTGGCCAATTCATTACCATTTTCAGATAATTTTTCCAATACCTTAATGTCCGTTTTCCAAGCGCCGTTTGATCCTTTTTTACCGCCTTTTTCTCCCATCTTTTCAAATAAAATGACCCCAAGTTGTGTCGGAGAATTAATATTAAATTCTTCCCCGGCCAGCTCATGAATAATTTTGGTTAAGTCGGTTAATTGGGTATCAAAATAGGTATTCAGACGTTTTAATTGTTCCTTATCAATCATGACGCCCCGTTGTTCCATTTCAAATAAAATTTGTATCAACGGTAGATCAAAGAAGTTGTGAATTTTATTGGCTTCGCTGTTCATTAAACGAGGGGCAAATAAATGATATAATCTAAAGGTAATATCGGCATCTTCGGCGGCATATTTTGTTGCATCTGCCAGTTCTGCCTGATCAAAAGTAATCTGAGAACGGCCTGTTCCGCAAATATCCCGATATTTTATGGTTGTATGCTTTAAATATAACTGAGCCAGTTCATCCATACCATGACCATGGGCTGTTCCATATAGGCTATAGCTCATCAACATTGTATCTTGAATAGGGGTTATTTTAAAGGTCGGTCCTATTTCTCGAGATAAGATGTGCATGTCATATTTTATATTATGACCGATTTTTAGGATTGTTTTGTCTTCTAATATCGGTCGCAGCAAAGTCATGGCTTGTGATACAGAAATCTGACGAGGACGGGTAGGGGATTGAAAACTGAATAAATCTAATGGGGTATCTGTTTCGTCCCCTCCGTGACGGAGAGGAACATAGCAAGCTTCCCCTTCGGTGCAGCTGAGCGAAAAACCGACTAAATTGGCCTCGAAAGGATTGAGAGAGTTCGTTTCCGTATCAATAGCTACAATTTTATGGGTTTTAATTTTTTCAATCCATACTTTTAACCGTTCTTCATCCTGAACGCACTCGTATATCGGATCTTTTTGAGGTATGCTATCCGTGTCGGATTTTTGTGCGTTAACCCAAATTTTGGCTTTTTCTATTAAGGAATTAAATCCATTTTGAATTAAGCAGTCCAGAATTTGTTCATAATTGGCCGCATTGAGCTTAAAAACCGACAAATCTTCATCAACGGGAACATACTTATCTAAACTGACAAGCTGTTTTGAAATGAGAATTTGGTCTTTGTCTCGGATAAGTCCCTCTCGGCGTTTTGGCTGCGGGATTTCATCCAAATGATTTAATAGAGTATCTAAATCACCGAATGCAGTGATTAACTCTGCGGCTGTTTTGGGACCAATGCCCGTCGCGCCCGGAATATTATCCGTTGAATCGCCCATCAAGGATTGCACATCAATCACTTTATCCGGCGTGACCCCAAATTTAGCCATTACATCTTCGGTTGTCAGCTCTTTACGTTTTAACGGATCATACAATGAAACCGTATCAGACATCAGCTGCATTAAATCTTTGTCGCCGGAAATAATGCGAGTGTGCCATCCTTTTTCGGTGGCAATTCTGGCGTAGGTGGCAATTAAATCATCGGCTTCAAATCCTTCTTTTTCAATCCATGGAATGTTAAAAGCCTCCGTCGCTTGGCGAATGAGGGCAAACTGCGGAATTAACTCAGGAGGGGGTTCCGATCGATTTTCTTTATAGGCGGCATAAATATCATTACGGAAATTTTTCCGTTTTGCATCAAAAACAACGACAATATGTTCGCATCCGTTTTCTTTGATTAAGTTCATCAACATCTTAATAAAACCAAAGACAGCATTTACCGGCGTGCCGTCTGCTCTATTCATCATAGGCAATGCATAAAATGCCCGAAAAATGTATCCCGAACCATCAACCAAACAAATCGTATGCGTATCAGCCATTACTTTTTCTTGTCCTTTTTAGGGGTGGCTTCTTTCTTGGATACACTTTTACCTTTAACGGTCGTTTTTTTAGATGGTACCTTTTTGACGGGTGTATTTGATTTTTTCTCTGTTTTTGCTGCCGGTTGAGGTGTTGTTTGTTCTGTTTCTGTTGCTGCAGGGGCTATTACAATAGCGTCTTTTTTATTTTGATTTGCTAATTCTTTTAAAGACGTATAGGCAATTTTACAATGTTCGCTACAGTAGGGTTTTCCCGTTACGGTATCTTTTCCGCAAAAGTGAAAATCCGCATCTTTAGGGTCACCGATAGGCCAACGGCACGAGTTCAATTTTAAATCCATTAAAGAGACATTTTCTTGTTTTTGGACTTTTTTCTTGATTACTTTGGGTTTTGTATCTTTCTTGATGGGGGAGGGTCTGGCATTTAATTCTAAACGGTGTACTTTCCCGACGACGGCATTTTTTGAAATACCCAGCTCTCGTCCGATTTCTACAGTGCTTTTACCTTTAGACCATAATTTTTTCAGTTGTTTGATTTTTTC